>ERZ1089244.5-NODE-5-length-201674-cov-41.578299_pt1 | contig 201674 bp, 143 predicted proteins | sample MGYA00383550_ERZ1089244 | MGnify/ENA primary metagenome ERZ1089244 (study PRJEB34543, sample SAMEA5968661) | marine metagenome | biome: water | collected 2014-06-21 | depth 0 m | study: Ocean Sampling Day (OSD) data from North Adriatic Sea
GGTTCGTATTGTATTATAGGTTCATTACATAGTTTATTAGACATAAAGACTCAATTGAGAATAGGACATAGAGGATAGCTGAATATTCAGGTCCTCACTAGGGAACCGCATCTTCAGAATGTGATGAATATTTTTGTTGACAATGGTTATCACTAACATTAATATTCAACCTCTTAAATAAACATACGTTCATTTATTAGGATTTTTGATGCGGAAATTTGTCCTAGATTACCCAAAGGGGAGTTACCGCAAGTTTTTTATTGTGTCTTTAATCCTAAGTTTTGGTTTTTTCATAAATTCTTCTATAAATAAAGACATACCAAGCATCTTAATATGGCTAGGAATATTTTTATCAGTATTGAAGCAAGTTGTCATACCTATAGATCTAGATCAAAAACTATCTTTATCGAAAAAAAGGTACTCTATAAGTGATGATGATTTCATAAGCCATTACAACAGTAGTTCTATTACTCATAATAACAACAAGGATAAAACTTGGCATAAATTAATAATACTGGGTGATGATATTTCGTCTCTTTTGCTTATTGCTGTCATAATCTATAGCATATTTGGTTAACTGAATTATATTAGTAAGCCATAAAAAAACTGTTATAGATTACTAATATGATGAAAGGCTTACCACTTAAAACTGGGCGTTCTAAGTAGCGGACTCAAATCTGTTCAGCTTCTAACTTAGTTACTATACTTTCAAAAACTTCTTCAAAGTGCTGGCTATCAGTACATCTTTTAAACGCATTACCATTCCAAAATCCTAAATGAAATGTGATTGTAAGTCGCTTTTTATCCGCAGTTATCCTTTTTATTTCCGATAGGTTAACAATTTCATTGTCTACAACTATAAAACTTGGCATCTAAATCTCTTTCTGTGGTGTTTATCAATAATAGGTAGCTATAAATCTTACTTGCTCTATTTAGTTTCAGTATCAGAGTCGGGCAGGGATGTACGAATAATAAAGCGATAGATATCACAACATAGAGTCCAGAAAAACCAAAGCAATATAGCAGCACATGCACCCAAGCCGATAACAATAGTGCCTATTCTAATACCGCCATCCAGACCCCCATTCCAAATATGAGGTGCAATAGGTGGACCCATCGTTGCAACAAACGCCAAGAAGAACCCTAACATTACTATAAATCCTGTAATTGTAAGGCGTATCACTATTACTAATATATTATCAACCCATGTATCATTCTTCTTATGCTCTAGAAACTTAAACATGACCATCCTTTTTTTAGCTACCTAACTCTCAATTGCTTTAAATCCCTTTACTAAATCAGCCATTAAATCCTTATCCGTCTGTCTGGTCAAAAAATCCAATAGATGGTCAGCGGTATATCCAGCATCATCCATTTTTAGCTTTTCGAATTCTTGCCATCTGATAGGCATTGATATACTCGCCGTTGCGATAAGCATAATCCACCATCTCACCTTCTATCACAAAGCCCAAGCTTTTCGGCCAGTCGCGTGCGCCATAGGGTCTTTGACGGCATAGGCAATTGCAAAGTATTAGCATATAAGGCCTCATCGGTATAAATGGCTTGCAATGCCTCTGCATCTTCTGGCTCAGCATGACGTATTCCGATTTTCATTATATTTATCCTTAAATACGAATCGTTATTTGATTTACATGTTGACTTTGGCAGCGACCTACCATTTTTTTAGCGCCACGAACTCACCCTTACCAATGGGAGCTAAGTAGGTGTGAAACTGTGAATTACCATTGAAATAATTAAAAACGTCTGTCATTTCCTCCTTATGAGAGACTGCATTATCAAATACAATGACGCCTTTTGTCCTAGTTAACCGTATTACATCCTCCAAGATATCTAAATACAATTTTCTATCCATATCAACAAAAACTAAGTCAAAGCTTTTACTCATTTCTGATAAGATCATGGGTGCGTCACCCTCAATAATCTTAATCCTATCCACTAAGCCTGTACTTAAAAAATTCTCCCTTGCAGCGCTAACCTTCTTAGAATCGTTTTCTATTGTGGTGATTTGAACGTCTTCGTCAGTACATAATGCTAACCAAGCAGCAGAATAACCATTTGAAGTACCTACTTCTAATATTCTTTCTGCTGACGTGATTTGAGCCAGCAGACCTAGGAACTTACCTGTCTCTGGCATTATATTAAGGTACTTATCAATTTTGTTGATAGATTTTGAGTCGTTAATCTGACCTTCCATATATAGTTCACTTAAAAAACTTTCAATATCTATGTCTTCAATATCTATGTCATTCATTTAAGTAAAACTCCTCACTTATTAAGTCAATTCAAAATCCGTTTTAGCCTCAATCTTACCCCAAGTCCTTTTACTAATTCTACTATTAAATCTTTATCTCCCTGTCTGGTCAAAAAGCCTAATAAACTATTAATTGTGACCCCTGCCGTCAAATCCGTACACCTAAAATTAGTAAACTAACGACTCAATGAGGAGTTTACCATGACTAAGAAAATCAGAACTTACAGCACAGAATTCAAAGTCGAAGCCGTCAAGAAGACAGCAGACAATAACGGCAATATTTCAGCGACTTCAAAGCAACTCGGCATCGCCATGCAAACGCTATCGAACTGGCATAACAAAGCCAACCAAGGCAAGCTTAAATTGGCTGAAAAGGAACGAGATATATTAAAAAATGCGACGGCGTACTTCGCCAATGAGGAACGTTAAGAAACAGTCTGGTAGACTATTTTAGTGACGCAAAACGTAGGGCTATACCCGCAGTGACAGCTCGTAAGGTACGCCTTTATACAAACTAATAGACAGGTCTTTAGTATCGTCTCTATGTGCCGTGTACTAAGTGTTAAGCCGTCAAGCTACTACGACTGGATCAATCGTGATATCAGCGACCAACAGATACATCGTAACCATTGTGAGCTACTAGTTAAGCCGCTCACAGTGAAAGTAAAGAACGTTATTGTTATAAGCGTTTGCATGCAAATCTGACAGAGCAAGGTTTTGACATTAGCACATACATGGTTAGAAGTATCAAAGAAGAACACGGCATCAAATGCCGTCGCCACAAACGCTTTAAAGTCACTACGGACTCAAACCATTATAAAATGGTTTATCTAAACGTGTTGGATCAGCTGTTTGATGCTAAGCGTCCTGATGAGTCTTGGGTCAGTTACATCACCTATATCTGGACAGATGAGGGCTGTACTTGGCAGGCGTTAAAGACTTATATACTAAAGAGATGGTCGGCTATGCCATCAACAAACGTATGACCGCCGATCTAGTATGCAAAGCATTGAACATGGCCATCAAGAATAAACGTCCAAGCCAAGGGCTGATTGTACATTCAGATAGAGGCAGTCTGTACTGTAGCCATGCCTACCACAAGATTATCAAACAGCATCAGTTTACAGGCTCAATGAGTGGTAAGTGCAACTGCTTTGATAATGCTTCGATAGAAAGCTTCTGGTGCATTTTGAAGAATGAGCTGGTATATCACCAAGACTATAAAACAAGGTTTGTAGCGATCAGCGATATCATTGGCTATATTGAGCTGTACTACAACCAAACGAGGATTCAAAAGAGTTTAGGCTATAGATCGCCAAGACAGGTGTGGTTTAACTTTTACCGTCAAGCTGCGTAACTAAAATCTCCCAAGTTTAACTGTACGGATTTGACGGCAGGGGTCAGTAATCGAATACTTTATGAGAGTTATTACTGTTCTTCATGATATCTATTACATACTCTGTATTATCTGCAGAAATACCAACAATAGCTGACCACTACAGATTAACTATAAGATACTGAACCCTCAATATTGAAGTGAAATTTTACAATTAAGAAGTGTTAACTTTATTGTGGAAATACCTAATTTAGTCGATAATAATCTATTAATATAGTTATAACCAGATTTTTTGATTGTGCTTTATAAAAATTCTAATTTATTGATATCTTTTACAGGAAAAGCTAAATGTCCAACCTCAAATTGGCAACAGTAGGATTTGCCTCAATTATATTTATAAGTATAGGTTGCAGCAATGAAGAGTTCAATAGCGTTAATGAAGTGAAAGAAAACCCATCAGAAGCCATAACGAAGCAAACTCCAGAAGAGGTAGAAGTGCGTGGAACCTTTAAAAGAAGCTTTGAAATACATGAGCTAGATGCGAATGGGAAAGTTTACTATGTGTCAGATCCCAAACAGCTTTTGATGGAAGACTCAAATCAAATTGGTCAAGACGGTTATTACAAGTTGTTTGAAACTTGCGTGGTCGGAGTGATCGGCTCTGAAGGTGGTTACGGACCTACTGGTAAGTACGAAAATGAAATTACTGTTCGCGAAATTTGTGTATGAAGAGGGGAATAGTCTAAAAAACTCTGAAAGTTAATCAGCAGGTTATACGTTAGCAAGAAGCCATTATTTGCTAAATTGATGAGTTTCTATTTTAAGGAATATCAAAAATCTTAATCTATAAAATTATCTCAAACAAGCATCTGCGTATGGCACTGCTATTTTTGCTGATTCAGCAAATTATTGTGGCGTCATCGACATACTTTATTGCTCGCCTTGCACAAAGCTTAACCGAGGATAGTATCTCAATTTTGTATATGCTGTTATTTGCCGCCTCTTTAATAGCAGTTTACGTGCCTGCGTATTTTTGTGTTACCAATACAGAACGCGCTAAGTACGATGCTCATAAGCTTTACAATGATGATTTTCATGCTGTCTTTTTAGGTAAGACTTATTTGTTATCTAGCGACGAGTTACAGAGTACGGCAACGACAACGCTCGCTCAAGAAAGTAACTATACCCTTGAGACAGTTATTGATAGTATTTTTGATATTTCAGCGTTGGTACTCAATGTCTTATTTAACGTGTTGGTCATTGCTTGGTTTTTAGATGGCACATTACTGCTTGGTTATGCAGTAGGTATTATTTTCGCCTCCATGTTTGTGCATTTTAGACGACATGCTTTAAAAATGGCTGCCAAAACAGATCAGAAATCACGGCTGAATTTAACCGCTAAGCTTTTCGACAGTTGGGATAACGTCGTTATTTTCAATAAGCATAATTTCAAGATTTATAATAATATTGTTCAAAAAAGCTTTGCGACAGCTAAGAATAATAGCGTTAAATCTACATCGATTCAGCACATCAATTCAAGCTTAGGCATGATAATATTGATGCTGCCGGTCTTTGTGGTCACTGCTTTTATTTTTAATAAAAATTGGCATGATGCTACGACGATGGCGGTACTAATTGCCACGCTGCCAAGACAAATTCAGCTATTGCAAATGTGCTATGCCTTGATTGGCTACCATACCAGTATTGGCGTTATTAAAACGATGCTAGATGGCATTTTAGAGGTTTTACAACCTACCACTGTGGATTTAGATACCTACATTCAGGCAAACCAAATACGGGTGAAGCAAACAGGGGAAATTTTTGATTCAACACAACTACCCAAGCAAGGTAGAGTAACGTTGGTTGGTAATAATGGTGTTGGTAAATCTTGTATATTACTCAAGCTCAAAGACCACTACCAAGAACAGGCCTACTATTTACCTGCTAAGCATAATTTATATTTCAATTACAAAACTGACAAAGCCCATAGAGGTTCAACAGGACAACAACTCATCAAGCAAATTCAAGAAATTAGAGAGGACGACCAAAGTAGGATTGTCATGCTTGATGAGTGGGATGCCCATTTAGATAAAAAGAATACTCAAATTATAGATCAATATCTTGATGAGCTTGCCCAAACAAGACTTGTAGTGGATGTTAGACATTGATTTGAAAAGCGCTTAATCTAATATTATTGCTGATATCCAAACTCGTTTTTTATATGTTACTTACTGATTCGATCAAACGGGTGCGTCTCCCAAATAGGGAATTAGAATTTAGTTGTAGGCTGATAGTATGCTTTGAACACCAGACAAGTCACTATGCTCAATATTTTGCTAACAAACTTTTGTGGCAAGTTGATTACCAAGAGATGGGCAGTCATGACCAAGTGTTCTATAGACAAAGCACTACTGGACATTAATGATTTGATAGAGAAGGGGGTGCTGAAAAATTCTGAGGCTTCAGGGCGTAGCACGAGCTAGGAATTAGCTTTGTGATAAACAAAGATCGCATGGTTTGTATTTTACTGCAAAGCAGCGTAACTAAAATCTCCCAAATTTAAGTTTACAAAGTTGAAGGTAGGGGTCAGTTCGCTTTGGAAATACGTTCTTGTACTCTTTTTATATGATAAACAACGATATATATTTAATAAAAAATGATTTTTTATTAGTGCATCACTGGCGTTGCTTGCGTATTGAAAGCAAAAGCTTTATTACTAAAATTACCAATCATTACCGCCTCAATCACTGGTTTAACCGTATCATCTAAAGCTTCAACCTCAATGATAAAGTCTGCACCAGGACCCCCTTTATTTTCTTCTTTTTCAACGATATAGTTGAGGGTTGCCATAGGTGGCAGCTTAATTGAGTTCTCGATATATGACTTTATTAGCTCTCCGTTAGTACCGTAATAATCAATTTTATTGATATAAAGCGATTTGTTTAATGTGATGTTACGAATACTCAAAGTCGCTGATAGCAATACTTTTTGATTGTACCTATCAATATAAATGTCTGAATAAATGGGCACATAAAAGGTTTGTTTATAACTTAATTGACGGGGATCGACGGCTGAGGTTATTTCAAGCTCTTTCATAGGATCTTTATTATTTTCTGAAAATACTATATTGGGATCTTCTATTGATTTATCACAACCTGATAACAGCACCAATATAGCAATGGCTATGGCGGACATATTGAGCTTGTTCATGATGTTTCCCTCTTTTTTTGCATCTTACCATCGGCTTAATATTCTAGTTAGGAGACTAAATACATTCATGTATTGTCAGTCTTTAGGGATATGTAGCTTGTAGCCGACACCGATTTCGGTTAAGAAGAAATTTGGTCGAGAAGGATTATCTTCTAGTTTCTGGCGTAAATTTGACATAAATATGCGAACATAATGTTCTTGATGGTTATGACCTTTACCCCAAACTTCATTAAGCAGTTGTTTATGGGTCAGTACTTTTTCCGCATAACGGATCAGGACAGTCAGCAAGCGATACTCAATAGGTGTTAAATGGACGTCTTTACCATTTTTCTTGACTTGTCTCTGCGTCAGATCGATGCTGACATTGCCAAGCTCTATCTGACTAGGTGCTTCGTAGCCAACCTGCCAGCGGCGCATATGGGCATTAACACGCGCAACCAATTCGCCCATACTAAAAGGTTTCACTAAATAATCATCTGCACCTAAATTGAGCGCTTTTATTTTATCCTGCTCATCACTGCGAGCTGATAATACTAAAATAGGTAATGAAGACCATGTCCTAATATCTGCAATAACGTCACAGCCATCACCATCAGGTAAGCCAAGATCTAATATCAGTAAGTCAGGACGGCGCGTCGCAGCTTCTATTAAGCCTCTGTGCGAGCTATCCGCGGTAAAAATTTGATAGCCTTCTTGCTCCATCGCTGTTTTAATAAATCGTGCAATATGGGCTTCATCTTCGATGATTAGTATGGTCTTCATAAGTATGTTTTTCGCTATTAGTGTTGACCTTATGATATAGCACTTATCGTGCTAAGTTTGCTGAATCAATATTTGGGCTGCTTGCTATAAAGTCGTCACTCAATAAATCCTGTTCAGGTAAAGGTTGCCAAGGTAGCGTTATGATAAATTGTGCACCGTGAGGTTGTATATTGTTAGCGCTTAACGTGCCACCCAGATGCTCAACTAAATCTCTGCTCAAAGCTAAGCCTAAACCCAATCCCGTTGTGATACTTTCCGAATTCCCTCGAGTGAAGCGCTCAAATATTTGTGTCTCCATACCTTCAGGTAGACCTTCTCCTGTGTCTGTTACCGTTATCAGGTACTGCTTATTGTCATCAAGCATTGTTTTAATGCAAACACAGGCATCGTCTGGGGTATAATTGATGGCATTGGTGAGTAAGTTATTTAAAATGCGAGACAATATCAATTCGTCAGTATAAACAAAGTCAATATTATGAGGGATGTCTATTTCTATCTGGCGCTCTTTTAAATAGTGCTCAAGTTGACGTATATTACTGCCAACAATTTCCTCCAAGCTCACCCATTGCTTATTTAGTTTCATACCACCAGATTGTAGTGAAACGTAATCTAAAATATTAATGACCAAGCGCTGAATAACGTTTGCTTGCTGCTCGATATCAACTGCCAGTTGTTTTTGCTCACTTACCGTTAAACTCTGTATAGCAAGAGAAGACGCTAAACCAGATAATACAGTTATCGGCGTTCGGATATCATGAGACAGCGCTGATAATAGCGTTCCACGAAGCCTCTCTGACTCTACCTTTATAAGTGCGGTTTGAGCCACTTTTGCATAATATACCCTCTCCAAGGCTAGCGTTATTTGGGCAATAGCCACATCAAGCGTTCGTTGTTGTTCGGGTTGATTAAAACTCTCACTATCTGTCGGCATTAACGCTAGTACACCAAGCACTTTACTGGAAGTCGAAAGCGCTCGATAGTGCATCGTGTTAGCGTTGAGTGTATTTGTGCCTAATCCAGCGCTCTCATTGTGATCAAGCACCCACCGAGTCACTACCCAATTGAACTCTGCAGGTATGCTACTATCTGTCATAACAACGAGTTTATTGTCCGCATCTGGCATCACTATGATTGCAGTGCTAGCAATATGCTGTGTTAGCCATGCTGCAGCTTGGCTGATGATGTCATTGTTTTTACGAGCAGCACTTAGGCTTTGAGCAAGATAGCTCATGGATATTGCCTGCTGTTCACGTTTACGGGCAGCTTGTGCCTGAAATCGCAGGCCAACTGCTAGGTTGTTAATGATTAAAGAGACAACGAGCATAACGGCAAAGGTCACTAAATATTGGACATCACTGACATTAAATGACAGCTTAGGTTCAACAAAAAACAAATCAAAGCTCAGTACGCTCAAAAATGCAGCCAATATGCCGGGAGCGCGTCCAAAGCGTACCGAGATAAAGACAATTACTAATAAGTACAGCATGACCACGTTGGCTAAATCAAACCAGCGTGTCAGGGCAACTAGGGTAACAGTTACTAATCCGCATCCCAAAACTGCCATAAGATAGCCATTATGGTTATCTACCGATGATAATTCTGCCACGTTCCAAGACGGTAATTGACGCTCATTAATAGTTTTGCTTAACTGCTTAGTTTGATTAACCAATATCAAATCTAAATTAACGTCTTGCTGTGAGATGAGCTTGACCAGCGACTGACCCCAGTGATACGGTCTAGAGCGGTTAGCATGGTTTTGTCCAATAATAATACGGCCAATATTGAATTGATGGGCATAGCTGGTCAAACCCTCTGCCACGGTAATGGCACTAATCACTTCGGTTTTTGCACCCAAATCATCCGCTAAACGCAATGCCTCCAAAACTTTCTGCTTATTATTAACTGAACGATTTAAACCGCGTGGTGTATTGACATGTACCACATACCACTGTGAATGTAGACTACTGGCCAGCCTAGCAGCATGACGAATGAGGCGTTCGCTGTGCGCCCCCGTACTGATTCCTACCAATAGCTGATCTGCGGTATTCCAAATAGGTGAAATTCGAGCTTGGTTACGATAATCTTGCATATCTGCATCGACCAAGTCTGCGGTTCGGCGTAATGCCAGCTCTCGCAGCGCGATCAAATTACCTTTACGAAAGAAGTTATTAATAGCGTGTTTGGCTTGGCTTGGAATGTATACTTTACCTTCGTGAAGACGCGCCAATAATTCATCTGCCGGTAAATCAACCAATACCACTTCATTTGCCTGATCAAAAAACCAGTCGGGCAAGGTTTCTTGAACCACCACTCCGGTAATTTGATTGACAACATCATTTAAGCTTTCTAAATGCTGAACGTTTAGGGTCGTGTAAACACTGATACCTGCTTTTAGTAACTCTTCAACATCATGCCAACGTTTAGGATGGCGAGATCCTGGAATATTACTATGTGCCAGCTCATCAACCAGCAAAATATCTGGATGACTGGCGAGAGCGGCATCAATGTCAAACTCTTGTAGCATCTGTCCACGATATTCAATCTCGCGTAGCGGCAATACTGATAGCCCTTGTACTAGTGCTGCTGTCTCACTGCGACCATGTGTCTCTACAATACCAACCAATACATTACGTCCATGCGCTTTTGCTTGGTGTGCAGAGGTCAGCATGTCATACGTTTTACCAACCCCGGCCGACGCTCCAAAAAATATCTTTAATTTACCTCTATTGACCGTATACTCTTGCTGCTTGATTTGCTGCAATAACGCATCTGGGCTAGGGCGGTTAATATTCATTATGACCCTCGATAGCTCTTAAATAAAAGTAAATTAAAGTGGCGGCTTTTGGTTAATCCGGTAGTGTTGTTTAATACTGTCTTACTATTTAACTGGGAGAGTAGATATCTGGTCTAAAGCTAAGTTAACGGCCAGCACATTGACACGCGGCTCTCCAAAGATATTAAACTGCTTACTATCGGTATTATCGTCGATTGCTTTTTGTACTTGTTCAGCACTTATTCCGCGTATGTTTGCCACTCTATTTGCTTGCCACTGGGCAGCCGCAGGTGAGATATGTGGATCCAAGCCACTTCCCGACATGGTTACCAAATCAATCGGAATCGGCGCTTTATTCTGTGGATCAGCAGCCTTAAGCTTTTGCACTTGCGCCTCAACATTGCTGGTAAGTTCAGGATTTAAAGGTCCCAAATTACTACCTGAAGATTGGGTGGCATCATAACCGTCACCAGCAGCAGAAGGTCGTGTCCATATATATTGTGGTTGATCAAACTGTTGGCCGATAAGCGCAGAGCCAACTAATTGTCCCTCTTTTTCTATTAAGCTACCATTTGCCTGATTGGGCATAGTCACTTGCCCGACGCCCGTCATTAGTAATGGATAGCATAAACCTAAAATGATACCTAATAATATAAATAGCAATATAGCAGGTTTGAGCATTGGCATATGAGTAGCAGCGTCATTTAATGCGTTGCTGCTATCTGTTGCATCTTGCACTGATGGCTTAGTGTTGGTATCTGGGTGAGAATGAGTGTGCATAGTAATATTCCTTGTGAATGGTTAGACCAGGTGCAATACGTTAATGAGTATATCGATAAGTTTAATACCCACAAAGGGTAGCAGTAGTCCGCCCAATCCATATATCAAGAGGTTCCGGCGCAATAGGTTAATAGCAGAGTCTGGACGATACTTTACCCCTCGCAGCGCTAGTGGAATTAGAAATACAATGATTAAAGCATTAAAAATAACCGCTGATAAAATAGCACTCTTTGGGCTGCCCAAATGCATAATATTTAAAACGTTTAAGGCGGGATAAGTACCAGCAAAAGCTGCTGGAATAATCGCAAAGTATTTAGCGACGTCATTAGCCAAACTAAAAGTCGTCAGCGCCCCACGGGTCATCAGCATCTGCTTGCCGGTTTGCACCACTTCAATAAGCTTGGTCGGGTTTGAGTCCAAATCCACCATGTTTGCCGCTTCTTTGGCCGCTTGAGTCCCACTATTCATAGCAACGGCAACATCAGCCTGGGCAAGTGCTGGCGCGTCATTGGTACCATCACCAGTCATCGCCACCAGCTTACCTTGGCGCTGATAACTACGAATCAATTCAAGTTTTTGTTCTGGGGTAGCCTCCGCCATAAAGTCATCAACCCCAGCTTCAGCAGCGATAGCAGCAGCCGTTAAAGGGTTGTCACCAGTAATCATCACGGTAGTAATACCGATTTTTCGCAATTCAGCAAAGCGCTCTTTGATACCAGATTTGACCACGTCTTTGAGCTCGATAACGCCTAATATCTGCTGACCATCTGCAACTAATAATGGTGTACTACCACGGCGCGCCACTTCTTCTACTTGTTGCTCCAAATTACTCGGTAGCGCACCGCCTTGTTCTGTCACCCAATTTACAATGGCATCATAAGCGCCCTTACGGATGCGGCGTTGCTCAATATCGGTACCACTCATGCGAGTTTGTGCGGTAAATTCGATAGTTTTAAATGGCTTTGATTTCCAGACATTCTCATCGATATCAAAACGGCTTTGGGCCAGTTTGACGATACTGCGACCTTCGGGCGTCTCATCGGTTAGCGAGCTAATCAATGCCACTTCAGCTAGCAAGTTCTCGTTAATACCGTTAGAAGGCAGAAATAAAGAAGCTTGACGGTTACCATAAGTAATAGTGCCGGTCTTATCGAGCAATAGTACATCGACGTCGCCAGCAGCTTCTACCGCACGTCCAGAGGTCGCAATGACATTGGCTTGCATCATACGGCTCATACCTGCTACGCCAATAGCCGATAATAAACCGCCAATCGTTGTTGGAATAAGGCAGACCAGTAATGCGACTAAAATAACAATAGAGATGGGTTCGCCTTGACCTGATGCGAGCACTGCAAACTGAGAGAATGGCAACAGGGTGACGCAAACCATTAGAAATATCAGGGTTAATGCAATAAGCAAAATAGTCAGGGCAATCTCATTGGGCGTTTTAGTACGTTTGGCACCTTCTACCAAGGCAATCATACGATCTAAAAATCCTTGCCCTGGCGCTTGGGTAATACGAATCACTAGCCAGTCAGACAAGACTTTAGTACCGCCAGTGACGGCATTAAAATCACCGCCACTTTCACGGATTACGGGAGCGGATTCACCGGTGATGGCTGATTCATCAACTGAGGCAAGACCTTCTATCACCTCACCATCCGCTGGAATAATTTCTCCCATTTGCACTAAGACAATATCATCTTGATTAAGTTCAGTCGCCTGCACCATAGTAGCAGCGGATAATCGGTCGCTACCAGCAAGCTTACGTGCTTGCACATCTTGACGTGCTTGCTTAAGACTCGATGCTTGCGCTTTACTGCGACCTTCTGCTAAGGCTTCAGCAAAGTTGGCAAACAATAAGGTAAACCATAGCCAAAATGTAATTAATAAGGTAAAGACCAGTCCCGTTTGACCTTGGATTAACATGTTAATGGCCAATATGGTCGTCAACCATGAGCCGATATAAACGACGAACATCACGGGATTACGCCACTGAACGCGAGGATCAAGCTTGAGTAACGCATCTTTTAGCGCCGGTTTAATCAACGCCGGATTTAGGAGGCCTTGGGAAGGTTTTTCGGGTAAATCAGAGTTATCAGGCTCTTGTTGAGGCGGCACATCTAAGGTTTTATTATTAGTATCTATTGAAACATTCATGGTCTTTATTCCTAACATAATCATAAAAAGGGGGCAATTCACCACTAACAAGGTAAGTGCCTATTTATCAAATCTATCAACTTTGCCAAATTTGCTAAAGTCTAGATAAATAGGCAGCGGCTAACCTTTCATCATCCATATATGCTCTACAATAGGTCCAAGCGCTAACGCAGGAATGAAAGTCAATGCGCCAATCATCAGCACGGTTCCGACTAATAGACCCACAAATAATGGCGTAGTCGTCGGTAAAGTACCGCTATTGACTTCAAGCCTTGGTTTTTTCGCCAACGATCCTGCCAAAGCCAATACTGGAATGATGACCCCAAAACGCCCAACCACCATCGCAAGCCCAAGCATAGTGTTATAAAAGACCGAATTGGCCCCCAATCCTGCAAAAGCAGAACCATTATTATTGGCAGCAGAGCTAAAGGCATACAGCACTTCACTAAAACCATGAGCGCCAGGATTAAAAATCCCTGCTTGACCGCTTGCAGTCATCACACTAATCGCCGTTCCCATTAGCACCATAGTGGGTGCTGCCAGTAATGCTAATACCACCATTTTCATCTCAAATGGTTCAATTTTTTTACCGAGATATTCTGGCGTCCGTCCAATCATGAGTCCTGATACGAATACCGCCAATATTGCAAATAGCAACATGCCATATAATCCTGCTCCAACACCGCCAAATACCACTTCACCTAACTGCATCTGTAACATCAAACCAAAGCCGCCCATCGGCGTAAATGAGTCATGCATTGCATTTACCGCACCACATGATGCCGCAGTAGTGATGGTGGCAAATAACGATGAAGCCACAATACCAAAGCGCACTTCTTTACCCTCCATATTGCCATTAACATCCGCGGCGGTTAGCCCTGACACTTGTGATGTTAACCAAGGATTACCAGCAAGCTCACTACTCACCGTTAATGAATACATACCAACGAACAATAGGGTCATGGCTGCTAATATCGCCACCCCTTGCTTCAGGTTGCCGCTCATCTTACCGAGACAAAAACACATTGAGGTAGGAATAAGAAAAATAGCGAGCATCTGAATTAAATTAGAAAAAGGCGTTGGATTTTCAAAGGGGTGGGCAGAGTTGGCATTAAAGAAACCACCACCGTTAGTACCCAACATTTTAATCGCTTCTTGTGACGCGACTGGCCCTAGCGCGATAGTTTGGATGTCACCTTGTAGCGTTTGCACGTCCATATAAATCGATAGGGTTTGTACGACGCCTTGGCTCATTAATAAAAGCGCGATAATGGTCGCAACTGGTAGTAGGATATAAATATTACAGCGCCATAAATCGATCCACGCATTACCAAGGTGAGCGCTTTTCTTAAATACCAAGCCACGCATTAAGGCAAAAGCGACGGCAATACCTGTTGCTGCTGACAAAAAGTTTTGTAGTGACATACCTAGCATTTGGGTGAGGTAGCTCATCGTGCTTTCGCCACCATAAGCTTGCCAGTTGGTATTAGTCATAAAACTGATGGCCGTATTCATGGCCAAGTCCCAAGTGACGCCGGTCATCGCTTGCGGATTGAGCGGTAGATTGCCTTGCACCAGTTGCAATATAAATAGCGCCAAAAAGCCAATGATGTTAAATAAGACAATAGCCAGTACATACTGTTTCCAGTTCATCCCCGACGCAACATTACCTTTGCTATCTCGTCCAAGCATACCGAGTGCAGTAAAACCGCGTGATTCAAGACGGGATATTGGTGCCTGCATACGCTGCAGGATATAACCGGATAAAAAATAGCCCAAAGTAAATAAAATGAGAAGATAAATAATCAACTGAGATAAAGCCTGGATGGTCATTAGAACGCCTCCGGTTTAATCAGTACGTATAGCAAATAGACAAATAAACCTAGGGCGATAAGCCCTGAAAATACTTCCATAGCACTCTCCTAACACCAAGATCAGTCAATTAATTGCCGCAAGATTACTAAGACCTTGCTGCTCATTGGATAATGTCATTAGTATGCTGAGAGAAGTATAAAAGTGTTATTAAGATAAATAGGCAGGATATAAAGAAAGTATAAAGATGAGAGTTAGCTAGTAGATAGGCAGATAATACTGAAGTTTACGCAGAGAGTGTTGGCGCAAAGCGAGGATAGCACCCGACGTTTTTATAGTATGTCAGCGCAGATTTTAAAGCAGCGCAATGACTATCAACTATGCTGAATAATTTACTCACAGAATTATATGACATGCTTACTGAGTAATGATAAAGAAACTGTAGAGATAAACTTGGTAAACTAGTGACTCAATGAGGAGTTTATCATGACTAAGAAAATCGGAATATAGTGCATCACTCAAAGCTGACTCTTGCTGTCAAATCCGTACAAACAAACTTGGGTTATTTTGATTAGGCGGCTTAACAATAATGCCTGTTGTTCCTATGAAGGTGCATTATGGTAAATGGATTTGAGGCGGTTTTAGCCAGCTGAATTAGTAACGAAAAAAGCCCCTCATTGAGTGGCTCTTCTAAGAAGATATTCTCGAATAGATAAATATATATATTTTATTCTTTAAGTTTCCTAGCTTTATATTTAGCGACCATGAGCTGTGCTAATAGTATACCCGTAAGCATTATTATGGCACCTATCACTTGAATTACAGATAAGTTCTCGCTTAAAAGTAAAGCTGCGAAAACAGTAGCAAAAATAACTTCTAAGGTCGCAATTTGACTTACAACTGCTGGCGCTAGGTACTGCTGCGCAGTTATGCCTGCTAGATAGGCAAAAACAGTAGATACTACAGACAGCCAGATTAGTAATACCCATAATGGTACATATAGGTTACCAATCATAGCAGCATCATGTACAACAGATCGCCAAGGAAAGCTGGTTATAGGACTCAAAATGTTGAGAGCAATTGAACCTATAGACGTACCTAAAGCTATTAGTACAAGAGGTTTATGAGTTTTTAGACCATGTTCCGATAGTAAGAACCTTGCAGCTAAAGCAATTGCTGTCCCTAATCCTGCGACGGCACCAATTACGTCTAAATGAAACCCTGACCAAGCTTCGCCTACCATGAACAAGCCTATCAAAACAGACGCCACGCCTATCCATATAGCTGGTGGAAAAGATATATTTCGAACAAACCTTATCCATAAAATGATTAGTACTGGAGCAAGGTATTCTAATAATAGGGCAATACCTACGGGTACTCTTGAAACTGCGACTGTATAAAGAAATTGATTAATACAAAAGGCAAGTAGACCGAAGCTTATTAGCATAAGCCACTCTGAACGAGCTACTAGTAATTGTTTAGGGTATTTAAATAGGACTAGTAATAGTAATAATAATGCAGCTACTGTCATTCTAGCTTGCTTAATCTGTAATGCAGTCATATCAGCAGAAGCTAGGGCTTTCGTGACTGGAGCACCAATGCCAAAAAATAATGCTGAGCTTGCTGCTAGTAAGATACCAAAAATTGTAGGATTGATAACTTTCGGCGATGTAGATTTCTGTATATCAGGTGCTTTACTTTGCATATCTACGCTACGTCTTTTTAAAAGTTATTTATAAAAATAAGGGTGGCATCCTAGTGGAGACCTGAAATTTTGGTTGTAGGCTGATAGTATCAGCTGTCTCTCAGAATGTTGAGTCTCCGATAATTCCCAGGTGGTTCGATTAAAACTAATAACATTTATTCAGAGATAATAGACTGCCACCTAAATTTATCAATAGACATATTAATAGTCGTCCATTGCTTACCATCAACCATTATATGTTGATCTATCAGCGGGTTTTTGACAAAGCCAACTTGCTCATAGCATTTAATAGCCCCCACATTCCAATCATATACATTCAAATGCACGTATTCACACGCCATATCATTGAAAGCCTTGTTCAATAATAGCCGTATGATTTCTTTACCTAAACCTTGACCTCGCATATCAGGATGACCAATCAGCACTCTACATAGCTTAGAAGTCTTATTATCTTCATGATAAATTTCTGCCATCCCTATAATTTGGGTGTTTAGTAACCCATTATCATGACTTTCTGTGAAAGTAACTTTAAATGAATACCTTCGGCTATCGTTTAAATATTCTTTTATTTGCTCTTTATCAATAGGGTGTTGAAAAATACCACCGCTAAATTGAATCAATTCATGTTTATTACTAATCCAGCTATTTAAAAAAGCATAGTCATCAGGTATAAATGGTTCCAAATATATCATCACTAATCCTTATTTAAATTAACCGCTCATCATATTAGCAGAACGCTAAAGTAAGGGTATACAACTAATAGTTTATTAGGATTTTTGACCAGACAGGGTGATAAAGATTTGATAGTGGGATTAGTAAAAGGGCCTGGAGTAAGATCGAGACTAAAACGGATTCTGAACTGTCTTAATAATTGAGGAGTTTTACTTAAATGAATGACATAGATATTGAAAGCTTTTTAAATGAACTATACATGAAAGGTCAGATTAACGACTCAAAATCTATCAATAAAATTGATAAGTACCTCAATATAACGCCAGATACAGGTAAGTTCTTAGGACTGCTGGCTCAAATCACATCAGCAGAAAGAATATTAGAGGTAGGTACTTCAAATGGTTATTCTGCTGCTTGGTTAGCATTATGTACTGATGAAGCCGTTCAGATCACCACAATAGAAAACGATTCTAAGAAGGTTAGCGCTGCAAGGGAGAATTTTTTAAGTACAGGCTTAGTGGATAGGATTAAGATTATTGAGGGTGACGCACCCATGATCTTATCAGAAATGAGTAAAAGCTTTGACTTAGTTTTTGTTGATATGGATAGAAAATTGTATTTAGATATCTTGGAGGATGTAATACGGTTAACTAGGACAAAAGGCGTCATTGTATTTGATAATGCAGTCTCTCATAAGGAGGAAATGACAGACGTTTTTAATTATTTCAATGGTAATTCACAGTTTCACACCTACTTAGCTCCCATTGGTAAGGGTGAGTTCGTGGCGCTAAAAAAATGGTAGGACGCTGCCAATTGGTCTAAATTAAAAGTTAAATATTTGAAAATGTTCGCGGCACTACTAAAGTCGACACGCTAATCACACAATGATTCATATTTAAGGATAAGTATAATGAAAATCGAAATCCGTCATGCTGAGCCAGAAGATGCAGAAGCGTTGCAAGCCATTCATACCGATGACGCCGTATATGCAAACACTTTGCAATTGCCTATGCCATCAAAGACCCTATGGCGAAAACGGCTGGCGGATATACCTGACAATATGCATATATTGGTGGCTGCGATTGGAAATGAAGTAGTGGGAGTTCTGGGGCTTGAAACCATGATATCAAAACGTCGACGTCATGTAGCAAGCTTTGGGGTCAGCGTAAAAGCCACATCACAAGGAAAGGGTGTGGGACGAGCGCTTATAACCGCAGCGCTAGATTTGGCCGATAATTGGCTGGATATAAGACGTATTGAGATTACTGCTTATACTGATAACACTGGAGCCATTGCCTTATATAAAAGTTTGGGTTTTCTGATAGAAGGTGAAATGGTGGATTATGCTTATCGTAATGGCGAGTATGTTAATGTTTATCAAATGGCAAGAGTTCGAAAAACTAAAAATGGATGATGCTGAGTATAACTATGGCGAACCAACCAAGAGCTTTTACTGGTTCGGTTCCCTAGTGAGGACTTGAACCTTCGGCTGCAAGCTATATATGCCAATAGGTTAAATTATTAAGATAATGACGGTGTACTTAGCATATATATTCTATCGTATTTGAATTGCTGGCTACCTACTGTTTTTACCCATTAAAAAGTTCATATGTTAATTCAATACCAAAAAAAATTTTGGTCTTGCGTCTGTCAATGCTTCTAAGAGGTACAAATCTTGAAAATTTCTTTCTCCCCATTCAACTAGTTGTAATTCCCCTGAAAGACTTTTAATGTAGGAGTTCACAAAAGAAGACAACATATATTGCGAAAAAATAGGATGTTTATCAGTAAAGTACTTCCATCCAATAATGTAAACTTCTTTCCATTTTAACCAGTTTTCAATCAGATAATCTGATACTACATCTGTAAGCGCATCTAGGCTTTTACCTGTAACTAGCTTAGGGCTGTAAGATCCGTACAATACCTTCCCTATTGTCAAAGTGAAATCTTCTTTACTCTTACAGCCCGTTAAGTCTATAACAACTATGCCAGGGTCATCCAATCTTTGCTGACCAAATTGAACCCAAGACTCGTTATCTCGAAAATAAATCATTTAATTCTCCCAAAAGCTTTACTGCCATTAATACTAGTTTAAAACTCAGCTGCTGGACTAAATACGCAAACCTTATCCAGATCAGTACATACAAAGGGTATGCTCTTTCGTTTTTCGGAATGACTGTCCTTTCTAAAATAAGTATAGTTTAAAATATCAATTAAATGCTAGAATGCCAACAAAAGCTTACTCTGGTAGTCGTATTTTAATGAATAACATTGCCCTATATATCCTTATAGCCTCTGCCACTATTGCTAGCCCAGGCCCCGGTGTCATTCTAAGTATTACAAACTCCCTCACGCATGGTCGAAAAAAGACCGCTTATGGCATCTTAGGTATCTCTCTAGGAATGCTAGGCGTGGCTATTGTCTCAGCTACTAGTATTGGACTAGTGATCGCAACATCAAAGAAAATGTTCTTGGCCATTCAATTGTTGGGCGCAATGTATATATTTTACTTGGGTTTTAAAATGGCCTTTGGAAAAAGAAAATTATTTGTCCTAGATTCTGGCAACACGTTAGATGTGAGTAGTACAAGTGCTGGTAGGTTATTCAAAGAAGGTTTGCTAACCTCTCTTTCCAACCCAAAACCTATCTTATTTTTTATGGCTGTATTTCCGCAATTTATCGATACTGAGCAAACCTATCTTTCTCAATTTCTGATTTTAGCTTCAGCTTTTTGCCTGTTGGTCTTACTGATCCATTTTTGCTACGCAGAAGCATTTGCTTTAGCCAGTCGATATCTATGGAAAGCTCAAGATAACCTATACTTAATTACAAAAATCGGCGGCGTAACATTAATGTTCATTTCTGTTCTATTGTTTGCAAGTGTGATGTTCACTGTCTAGAAGATACTCTCTAGTAAATATGAAATGGTAATAATTGATATTTTCGAGACTGTTGCTAGCAAATATGAAAATAAAGCTGGGGAAAAACGCCAGACAATATATCGCTAGCTATGCCAGTTAGCCAAACTATTAATACCATTAGCCTACAAGAAAAATTTCAGCTCTTCACTAAGAGGCCACCCTTATTTTTATAAATAACTTTTTAAAAGACGTAGAGTAGATATGCAAAAAATAATAGAAACAGACCGCCTTTATTTAAGACAGTGGCAAAAAACTGACTTTAAACCATTTGCTGAAATGAATGCTAATAAAGAGGTCATGGAGTATTTTCCTAAGTTACTGTCAGTAAAAGAAAGTGATGCTATGGCTCTCAAGTGCCAAGCTCTTATAGAGGAAAAAGGTTGGGGGTTTTGGGCAGCGAGCTTAAAAGATAATGATATGTTTATTGGCTTTGTGGGCTTACACCAACCCCAATACGACTTCCCATTCAACCCTTGCGTTGAAATAGGTTGGAGATTACGTAAGAAGTTTTGGGGCTATGGCTATGCAACGGAAGCTGCAAATGCCGCCTTAAAGTTTGCCTTCGAAGAACTAAAGCTTAAGGAAGTAGTATCAATAACTTCTTGTACAAACAGACGTTCACAGCTAGTCATGGAACGTTTAGGCATGAGAGATACAGGAAAGAACTGGCTTCATCCCGCTATAGATTTTTCACATCCACTCGCCGAACATGTGTTATATAAAATAACTCAAAAAGACTGGATAGAAGACAGAAGATAATTAGTGTATGAAAAAACCTCATTCATTGATTCCCATAACAGGTCTTATGGCAAATAATTGTTGCGTGCTTAGATCATAAGACAAGCCACTAATACAAGTACTAGTTTGGATATACATACAGAAGTTCAACCACTAGGATGTATTAAAAGAACCTAACCACAACTAGGACAGTCAATACAAAAATTAGACTACTAACTCATAAAGCACGTAAAAAAAACTTCTTATTTTCCATGGCTGCATTCTCAAAACTCATCATAAGTTGATATTTTATACATAAATTATTTTTTAATGCAAAACAAAAATCCTCGAAATTTAATCAATAATTAAAATGTGATGTAAATTGACATTAACTACCTATAAGCAATTATATAAATATTAATTGCTTGAATATTGGTTTCAAACCCTCCTTAGGAAGCTGAACCACTGAGAGCATCTATTTACTTCACCATAGATATTCAAATACGCTCAGCTTCTAACTTAGTTACTATACTTTCAAAAACTTCTTCAAAGTGCTGGCTATCAGTACATCTTTTGAACGCATTACCATTCCAAAACCCTAAATGAAATGTGATTGTAAGTCGCTTTTTATCCGCAGTTATCTGTTTAACTTCCGATAGATTAACAATTCCATTATCTACAACTATAAAGGTTGGCATATCAATCTCTTCTTATGATTTTTATTAATAATAGGTAGCTATAAGCTTTACTTAATCTATTTAGTTTCAGTGCCAGAGCCAGAGCCAGAGCCAGGGTACTCTATCACTAAACCGTCCCAAGATAGTTTGAGACAGTATAGGAAAAGGTATGCTTAAAATAACAGATATTACAGTGTTTTTATCATTCTGACATCTGTTATTTTGGTGCCCTCGTATAGCTCTTCATGACATTGGCTATCAGACTCAAAACCAAATTTTTTATAGAAACTAATCGCAGATAGATTGGTTTGTAAAACCCATAAAGATAGACTAGAGCATATATTACACTGAAAAGCATCAATCAAAGCTGCATTAATTAACTTAGTACCTATACCTAAATTCTGATATTGAGGTAAAAGATATAGAGTGGTTATTTCACACTCATGATCTTTCTTAAAGTAAGAAATAAACCCTACAGTGGTATTCTCAGTATCATATGCTACCCATGTGTTCACACCAGGGCTAGGTAATATTTTTCCCCACATCTCCATTTTTTGAGATAAGTTATTTTCTTTGTTTTTATACGTTTCGGGTAAAAGGTTCGAATACGTAGCACTCCAACTTTCAAAGTGTATATGGGCAATATCTGATGCATCATTCTGGTCTGCTTTCCGTATAAAAAACATGTGGCACTCCATAGTTAAATATTAGGGTAATACCACAGCGTAGCAAAATGCATCATCTGAGGTCTCTAAATAGTTTTGAGATTATCAAAGACTAAAGCTTATTCATCGAATCGGATACAGTTAGTTTCTGGCAAATCTATTTTGGTAGTGACTTTTTGCATATTAGGCCTCATGCTGAAGTAAGCTACCTTGACATAACCACCGTTATGGGAACAGCAAGCACTATCACTTTCTATCATCACTATAATCGACAAAATGATTATCTGACAACCTTACTCCTAAGAGTCAATTAAAATTTATTTAAAAAATCTAGTATAGTAAGGTTAAAATGGGGCATAAGTAAGATACAATTATTGTTTATTTTTCTTATGCTAGATAAAAATCATGTCATTTGCGAATCATCTAAAACCTGTTTTGATAACAAGCATTCAATTATGTAGCCTAGGTGGTATTACCTGTCACGCCTACGCCCAATCTGATCTGAATCAAATAGAGCAGCAGCAATACAATCAATATCAACAGCGACTTGAGAGTTTCGAAGATAAAACCTCCAAGCCTTTTGTGAATCTAAGTGAGTCGACGCCAGACACTAGTTTGAAACAACCACCGCTCGGTGAAAGCCCTTGCTTTAATATCTACCAGGTTAATCTACAACTGCCTGACGACCCTAGACTCAAAAGAGAATTCTCTACTATTTTAGGTCCTATAAAATATGGGCAAGGATCCATATTAGGTCATTGTATTGGTCAGAAGGGCTTAAATTATGCGATGCGTAACGTACAAAATGAGCTAATCAAGCAAGGTTTTATCACCACTCAAGCGGCTATTGAGCCTCAAGACTTGACGAGTGGTGTGCTTAATATCACGATCATACCAGGGCGACTCAATAAGGTATGGCGATCTGAAGACGGTCACCCAAAAACGAATATTAGCAATGCGCTCACGCTTTCAGAAGGCGATCTCATCAATTTAAGAGATATTGAAACCAGCTTAGAGAACTTTCGCTTGCCTCAATCGGCAATCACCAACATCGATATCATACCAAGTGTTAGTACGATTGATAATGAGCAATACGGTAGTAGTGATTTGGTCGTCGCGCAAAAACGCACCACGCCCATACAATGGCAACTTAGTATAGATGACTCAGGAAGCGTGGACACTGGAAAATACCAAGGCACAGTGACAACTAGCATCGATAACCCTCTGAGTGCCAATGATGCGTTAAGCCTGTCTTATACTCACTCTATTGATCCTTGGAACAATACAGACAAGCTTTCTAATAATAGTAGTTTGTATATCAATTATCGTTATCCTTACAAAAAATGGCAATTGCAATTGCTCTACAGTGATTATGACTTTAATCAAACTTTGGCTGGTCTAAATCAAGACATTATTTATAAGGGTAAATCTAATCAAAGCTCAGTTGAGCTACAAAGGCTGATCCATAGAGATCATTACTCTAAAACTAGTGCCAGCTTAGAGGGTTATCATAAAAACTCAAAAAATTACTTTGACGATCAAGAAATTGAAGTACAAAGACGTCGTACTTCTGGATGGAAAGCAGGTATTGATCACCAGCGCCAAACATCTTTAGGAGATATAACGGCAAGCTTGCAGTATCAAAAAGGTACGGGAGCGTTCTCAGCTATAAAAGCACCTGAGAGTTTTATCAGCGAGGCTGAATCTCAACCAAGCATCTGGAGTGCGCAGGTAAGCTTAAGACACCCATTCAACATAGATAAATCCTCCTACCAGTATGCGCTTCAATGGCGTGGACAATATAGTCCTCAATCATTAACGCCTCAAGATCGATTTATAGTTGGTGGACGATACACTACTAAGGGACTGAGCGATGAGCAAAGCTTGTCAGGCGAAAACGGTATGTTGCTACAGCAAGAAATGGCTCGGATCGTACCACTCACAGGACAAGTTACCTTGATGCCCTATATGACACTAGACCAAGGCTGGGTAGGTGGTGATAGTACCGAATACTTAGCAGGGAACTATCTTATGAGTACCAGTGTCGGGGCTCGTTTATATGCAAGCAATATAAGTATAGATGGCTTTATTGGTAAAGGTATTCAAGCACCTCGATCAATCGATAAAGACGCAACCGGCGGCTTTAGAGTGACGATATACAACTAGATTTTTGCTAGGCAATCCTTAGTAAACTTTCTTTAAACTCTAATGTAAATAAAGAACTGGCTATCATAAGATAACCAGTTCTTTATTTTTGCCAACGGTACTTGTAGGATTGCTTAGTCATCAACCACTCTTTTTTGTTAAATGCACTAATTTGATTAATATCAATATTTTATAGCCAACCTACTTACTAAATCAGGATTTAGAATACCTATTTTTTATTAAGAAAACCGCTTTTATTAGTTCTAGAAAATTTATAAAAATAACGCTAGTCTTTACAATAGTTTGTAGATACAATTGCTTACATTTTTTGACATTTATCAACTTTCAAGGATGATTCCTGAGATGAATAAGCAATGCTATAGAGTAGTGTTTAACAAAGCCCGTGGCATGATGATGGTTGTTAGTGAAGTGACCAAGAGTCAAAATAAAAAAGCAGGTAATAGTAATGGCAAAAAATCTCCTGCCGCAAAGTCAGAGTCTCACTCGGGTATCAACGTCTCCTATCATCGTTTGGCCATGGCGATTCTATGCTGTCAAAGCATGGTCTATACGCAAGTACAAGCGGCAACCTCTGCCATACAAAATACGGCCAGTAGTGTTCCTGTCAACCAACGAGCAGCGCTTTTAAAAGCAGCCAATGGTACGCCTATTGTTAATATCCGCACGCCTAACAGCAACGGCTTATCTCATAATACCTATAACCAATTCGATATTGGCAGTAACGGTGCCATCCTGAACAACAGTATAGGTGGTGCTACCACTCAGTTAGCTGGAGCTATCGCAGGCAACCAGTATCTAGCGAAAAATGCTGCCAATACGATTCTGAACGAAGTCCGTAGCAATGCGCCAGCCAAGTTTCAAGGCAATCTTGAGATTGCTGGACAACGCGCAGACGTCATCATTGCAAGTCCATCGGGTTTGCAGATACAAGGTGGTGGGTTCATCAATGCTAATCGTGCGACGTTGACGACTGGTACACCTAAGATTGATAGTGCAGGAAATCTAATGGGCTTTGATGTCAAGCAAGGACAAATTCAATTTGATAATGCGGCGACAGGTAATGCACTAGGCGGTGACCTCTATGATGGCAAAAACAAGAACCAAGCCAACTATATAGATGTCCTAGCACGCGCCGTCACTATCAATGGCCAGATTCATGCCAATCAAGATGTTGATATGGTTATTGGCAGCAACACTGTCGATTATGATACGGGCGCAGCGACTAAGATCACTGGGACAGGAACTGCCCCAACCTTGGCAGTCGACGTCAGTACGCTTGGTGGTATCTACGCAAATTCTATTAACCTTGTCGGTACGGAGGACGGCTTGGGCGTTAGAAACGCTGGTAATATACAAGCCAATCAGCAGATTGTACTCACCAACTCGGGAAAAATTGAGAACACAGGTGCTATACAGACAACCAAAGCCCAAACCAGTTTATTGAGTATTAATGCCACAGGCACGACAGGTAGTATTGAACACAGCGGTACTATTGGTAGCTATGGCATGATTGATATGCAAGCCGATAAAGATATTACCCTTAATAAAGGCCTTATTAGAAAGAATAGTGCAGGAGCAGCTGTACAATTGATGCCAGATATCATAAATATCGATGCTGGGGGTAGTCTAAAAGTATCAAACATCTCAGATATTCGTAATAAAAATGTTGATGATCAAACTAGTATCTATACGCATTCAACCCTAGATACGATAGTCGATAGCAAAAGCGCTATCGCATCAAACGGTGGGGTCTCTATTGATGCCGATCGTTATGTACGTCTTTTGGACACTAGTAGCACTAGTGTAGGCGTTGCCGCATTAAACATTAGCTCAAAAAGTGGTACTACGGTTGACAATGCGACGGTCGCTGGGAGCGGTGATGTCACTATTAATTCTCGTACCGCTGATACGACCGTTAGTAACAACAGTAAAGTAAGTGCTGTAAAAAACTTGACCATTAGTGCTAATCGTAATGCCACCGTTAGCTCAGGCACCACTATATCAAAAGCTGAGAATCTTATCTTACAAGCAGGTGGTAATGCTCTTATCGACAACAGCGGTAGCATTAACGTTACTAACGACGCTATTGTGCAAGCGGGAGAGCTGGCGTACCTAAAAGACAGTATTCAGCCTATCACAATCGGTAAGCAGCTGACGATTAAAGGCAAACAAGCGACCGTCTTAAATAGCACTGCCAATGCTAATGACGGTATCTATATCACAAGTCAAGGCAAAGCCACTACGATCACCAACAGCACTCTTAATAGCACTAAAGGCGCGGTATCGGCTATCGCCAATCAATCAGCCCTAAACGTCAATAAGCTAACCACTAATGCCAACAGCACTATCTTGGCAGCTGGTAATAACGTGGGTATTACAGCAAGTAACCTTAAAGCAGATAACATAGTTATCGAGTCAGGGGCGACTACCACAATCAATGATTTGACGACGGCTGCTAAAGAGATTGCACAGATAGGTGGCACTAGTATATCTTCAAAAGTAAATACTAGCGTTATTAATAGCACGCTAAATAGCACTGGTAATACCGTCATGCGCAGTGATAAAAGCCTGACGCTGACCAATAATGATATTCAGTCTCAAGGCATTGTACTAAAGACCAATACTGCTAGTACGCTAAAAAACACTGCTGGTATTAATAATACCTTTGGTGACGGTGACATCACGTTGATTAAGAACACACTATCTACTAACGGCACTAATGATAACAGTAACGGTATCATCGTTGATGCTGCCAATTATCTTACTGTCATAGACAGTCAAACTAAATCAACGGGCTCAACCAGTTTGAAGTCTGGCAATCTCATGCGGGTCAACAACAGTACCGTAGATGCTGATAAGCACCTAAACATTAATAGTGGCAATCAGCTTGTCTTTAACGGTGCTCGTACTGCAAATAGCAATACAGCTCTCACTCATACAGTGGGTAATACCACGCTAAAAGCAGGTCAAATAGTCTCTATTGACAGTAATGCTACTCAAAGCCATCAAAATACGAGTGTTTCAGGTGGGGCTGTCATAATAAATTCTGATGCTGATATTGCTTTTAATATTAATAGTAGATTGAATACTATTGGTAATGCAGAACTTGCTGCAAATACAGAAAAGTCCTTGGAGGGTAATTCAATGAATACTCTTAATGGAGACCTAACTGTTAGTAGTAAATCAAATCTAACCATCGATCCTAAGCTAGTAATTTTTAATACAACTGGAAATTTATCTCTGAACTCTAGTAATGGTAGACTTTGGCTAAAAGGACACCCAGAGCAAAACGGTAGCGTCTTCAATACAAATAGGGTTAATTTAACTACTGATGGTAACATTAATCTAACTGGCAAAGAGGTACTGATTGAAGGAAGTATAATACAACGCAAATATCCAGTTTATGATATGTTTGCAGGCATTCCAGAACTTATGGGCATCGCTAAACCAGTAGATTATACAAAAAAAGAAGGTAATATAAATATAACTTCTACTGATGGTAGTGTGGAGTTAAAAGCTTTTAAAAATGAAGTGGCGCCATATACTTCCAAGGTAGAATGTCCATTATTGTGTTCTGGACCTTATACATCTTGGTATAGGTATCACAGTATTCTTAATCAAATTAAGCAAGCTAATAGCGAAGTATTGAGGGTCAAGTCAGACAACAGCTTGACAGTGCAAAGTAAAAATATTCAACTTAGTAAATTACAGAATATATTGACTGATTTAAATAATATTTTAGAAACATCTAAAAAACCAAGTTCAGGCTATGAGCATGATACTGTATATATAGACGCTAATAATACCATTAATATTACTGCTAAAAACGGTGGCGTTTTGATGGAGGGTACTGATGTTATAAGTCGCAATGGTAATATAAGTATATTAGCAGAAGGCAACCTTGCTTCTACTACTATCGTAGGTACTGATCCAACTACTAATATTAGTAAAACTGAGATTAATAACGATAGTATCCGTATCACTGGACTGGCTAATATTTATCAACAAGGAAGTATAAGCAATGGCAATGTCACAGGGACCAACTATTCCTATCATCAGCTTATTAATCAACCTACCCTTGTTGCAAAAGGTGATATAAAAATATCGGCTCAAGGTAAGCTAGCTCAAGCTTCAGATACTTATAACAGTGCATTAAAGGCTTATACCACGAATAATGCCGTCATCTTAAACAGCGCTGATATAAAATCTACTAATGGTAATGTCCGTATTGATGCTGCACTTGGTGATGTCAATCTTGAGTCTGCTCAAGCCGCCTTTATGGATGGCTCACAAACCACTAGCACGTCACGGTCCTGGTATGGTAAGAAAAAAGTAAAGACCACGACTAAGACGTCTAATAACAGCAATGCAGTCACTACTGATATTCAAGCAAAAAACATCAGTTTAACTGCAGATGGTAATATTAATATCTATGGTTCAGAGTTGACAGCAGCATCTACTGGTAATATCAATCTATCAGCGGGTAAAGGGCTATATTTATACGCCATTGATGATGTTGATGAGAGTACGACTGATATTAAGAAAAAATCTAGCTTCTTAGGTGTCCGTTATAATAAAGACCATACCAATGATACTAGACAAGAGTTATCGCAATTGCCTACTACTTTGATAGGCGGCAAGGCTTACACTCAATCAGGTAGTAATACTTTATTGCAAGGTACAGTATTTGACACATTGAAGCCAGCTGACATTAAAGTTGGTGTTGGCAAGTATGCAGACGATGCCGCTAAAGTAATCTTAGCGCCTATTACCAATCAAATCACAACCACTCATACTCAAGAAAGAGAAAGTACGGTTTGGATGAAGACGGTAGACCAAGGCAGCGTAGTCACTACAGCCTCGTTACCTAAATTTAATCAAGTACCAACCATCACTTCACCAGGTGGTGTGACAGTAGCTGTGCCTGTTGATGTTACTGTTGACGCTAATAATAAAGCCAAGACAAATATACAAAAAAGCCAAGAAGACTTAGGGAGAATCGCGCTCAATCTATCTAAGCAACCGGGTTATGAGTATTTGGCAGCACTTGATAAAACTAATGACATCAACTGGGCACAAGTAGAACTGATTCAAAAGAATTGGAACTATACACAAGAAGGGTTGACGCCAGGAGCGGCGGCTTTGATCGCTATTGCAATCGCTGTCGCCGCAGGTCCAGCAGGTAGCAGTCTCAGTGCATCCATGATAGCTACTAATGCCGCTGGTATTGCGCTACAGACGCAAGCCGTTATTACACTCATTAATAACAAGGGTGATATTAGTAAAACGCTAAAAGATATGGCGAGTAGCGATACCATACGCAATATAGCAACCGCTGCATTGACGGCTGGATTGACGGCTAAGCTCAATTTACCGCAAATGGCTAGTAATGATTTTGCTAATAAGTTGGTAAATGGCGTTGCCGAAGGTGCGACTGGTGCATTTGTTAATGCTGCGGTCAACGGTGTGAGCTTGGAAGATGCTCTAAAGGATAGTTTGCGTAGCTCCTTAGTTGATGTTTTTTCGGTTGAAGTTTATAGTGAGTTTGTAAAAGATTTTGATTCCAACGACTTTGCCGACAATCTCGCACACAAACTAGTAGCAGCTGGTGTTGGATGTGTAACAGCAAGTGCTAAACAACAGGAATGTAATGCAGGTGCTATTGGTGCAGCAGTTGGAGAAATGCTTGGCGATTACCTGGTTGATGATTCAAGACTACTAACTGCTGATGAAGAGAGGAAAGTTCTAGATTATTCTAAGATGCTCGCAGGATCTTTAGCTTTATTAACTAATGTAGACGTAGATGTCGCAGCTAATAGTGCCAGAATAGCAGTTGAAAACAATGCCTTAAAAACACCTAAGAACAACTCTAAGTTTTTAAATGGTGCAGTTGTTTTGCTTGAGCAAGCGGCGGGTGGTTTAGTTGGTGCTGCTGTAAGTGTGGGTAAAATTGGTGAACCCTTTATACACCCACTTGATACTTACGCAGGTTTAAAGCAATTCGCTAGTCAAGATGACAAAATGCTCGCTGTTCAGTTAGCCATTGCTTATGACTTACAGACTAGAGCAGATAACTACAATATGCATGCGGCTAATAGTAATAACTATGGTATGGGCATGGAGTCCGCTATAAATACGCTGGACGCTGTATTTATAGGAACAAGTATAGTTAAAGCGCCTTCTGGACTATTGAGTATATTGCCAGCTTTAAAAACAGGAGCAAGAGTATCCTATAAAGGCGCGACGTACATTCTAAAAAATGGCAGTATTACAGCAGTTAAACCAATTGCGACAGCTCCAAAACCCTACAGTGTTATGAATTCGCAACGTGGGTCAATGGATCTTTCTGCTTTTGATTTAAAAGGAATTATGAAAGGAGTTGTAGTAGGTAAACCTCATCCTAGTACTGGCAATATAGTTCTTGCTTCTGTTTCTCGTGTAATAAGACCAGCAGATGATTTAGTGGCATCAACTAAACCTTCGACAAAGAACATAATATATAAAACCGACTATTATGAAGATCCAGGTCATCATAACCCAAAAGGAGGAGTTAATAAATATGACCAAAACAAAAGCGTATTACCTCCTAATCATATAGAGCTTTTCAAGACAAGTAGGCAGTATAAGGGAGTCCGATATGCCAAAGATGCTAACAATAATATACACCAGTTTCAGGATACTCCTGGCGATGGAACTGGCTATCATTGGGCTGGTTCTCAAGACGGAAAAACACTAAGTGGAAAAAAGGTTCCACTTGTAATACCTAGTGGAGTTAAATCAAATGATTTTTGGAAATAAAGAAGAGATTGCTTTCGATGTACATAAAAAAGAGGGAAACTTCATTATTATGAATATCATAGTAAATTCAGTAAATATTAGTTATCGAGATAACTCCTATTATATTCTACCCTTAATTAAAAATATAAAAAGAGAAATTGAATTTGTTAGTACTAATGAATTGTTTTTACGTAAAGATATGACTGGTAAAAATCTAACAGAACTTCATAGCCTGTTTTATGATCATGAGACAAAGGTTTATGAGAATGACGTAGAAGAGTTAGATGTCCTTTTCTACGATTTATCAAATCAAAATGCACTCTTCTATGTGTATCAAGAAAAGGATGTTTTAGTATTCTTCGGAAAATTTATTGAGAATGAGGAAATTATAAGAGCTACAGTTAGTAAAAGTAGATTTTTGAGCACTTTGTCTAATTTATTAGATGCGATTGAGTCTATGTAATAAATATACTGCATCATATAATTTATTGAAAGCTCATAACATTAAATCGATAGATGACTTAAGTTTTTATGCTCAAAGGTCAAAACTTTTTAAAGAACTCTGGGTATATACTAGAGTTCTTTAAAATCAATTATTAATAATAATCGGATAGGAAATAACCCTCGGCTCAGGTGGTGGCGCAGTTTGCACTACCTCGGTCACGGGCTTTTCTGTTGCTTTATCTTTTATCCAAAAGTCAACATAGCTGTTTTTACTAAACCATGCAGTACCAATATCAGTAGCGAAATCTAACTGATAGTTAATGTTGGCTTTGGCATCAAACATAATCTTAGTCGGCTGCGTATAGTGCCCAGCCATACGGTAAGTGACTGTCAAGGTATGCTCACCCGTTGTAATCGGGTAGACATTATCCCAAGTGTCGCTGTAAGCCTCTTTTTTATCTTTAGGTACGCGCTTACCATCAATCTCCATTATATAAGCAATACGATCACCAACGAGCTTAGTATGTCGTGGCTCCATTTTACCCATGACAGTTGCGCTCGCACCTGATATAGGTGGCTGATAGAGCAGCTCGCTTGGTAATTCTTTTACATTTTTCATGCTCATACAAGCGGTCAATAACGGTAACGCACACACCAATACAATCCACTTCATCGGTTATTCTCTATAGAATTAGGTCAATTAATAGTATTTGCCTTTTAACATTGTCTAAAATACTGGTCAGTAAAAATGCAACATCTATAGTTTACCGATTTCTTCTTTAAACAGTAAATTTTTTATTATGAATTAGAGTAATAAATAGTGTGCGATGAGGTGTTGATTTTATATAATTACTATTATTAGTTAAATTTTAGAGTATGCCTATGGCTAACAGAAATCAGTGGCGGCCTTAATACTGATCGACTAGCCTTGATTGATCTATCAGAGGCCACTTCAGTAAATTTGTTTAACGGACAGGTAAGCGTAAAATCCAAAAATGTTCCAGTGCATATAAACTTTAAAAAACTATCAAGCCTGGTAACCAGTAGTTCATGTTTCGTTGAGCTTAGCATGACATCTACTTCGAAAAGTGTTAATGATCAGGACTTACTTTATCTGACTGATGACACGGTGGCTAAAGTCAACGTGGAGGGTAGCCATGAGATTGAGTCATTAATGAGTGAGAATGCAGTTTTAGTCCTAAGCGGTAACGTGGTGAGCGGTAGTGCGCAAATTGAGGATCAAAGCCGCTTAATAGCACTCGATTTTAAAACTGATAATTTTTTCACCTGTCATCAATTAGACGATGACTCACGGGTTTTTGCCAATAAAGTCGCCGATGAATGCTGTGATGAACATATCGGTTATCTCAGAAAACAGCACTGAAGGAATAACGATTATACCCGCCAGCATCAAAAAAACAGCCGCTTATAGCGGCTGTTTTTTATTTAGGGTATTACATACGACTAAACCGGACTAACAACGCTCCTAGAGCCGATTAACACGCTTATCTATTAGTTGTGGCTGGTACGTTGGGCTGTTCCAAAATTATTTTTGGTAATTGATAGCATCAGTTTAAATTTAAAGACTTCTAAATACTTTAATAAAATCTTTAGCTGTAACTATCCCCTAAACTAACACAGCTCAAACGTAGAATTTCTTATAAAATACCCATAAGGAGTTTTGATATGAGCAAACGAATGACTGAGATGCAAATCGTATCGATATTAAAAGAAGCAGAAGCTAGGATACCTGCTAAAGAGCTGTGCCGTAAATACGGTATTGCTAGTTCGACATTTTATAAATGGCGGTCGAAGTATGGAGGCATGGAAGCGTCTGACGTCAAACGCTTAAAAGAGCTTGAAAAAGAAAACCGTAGGCTTAAACAGATGTATGCAGATCTAAGCCTCAAAGCGCAGATGCAGGAAGAGATTATAAAAAAGCTATAGCGCCTGTACCCGAACGCAAAGTCTGGGCGTAAGAGTTACAGGCGCAGTATGATGTCAGTATTGCGGTGAGCTGTCAGGTAGTCTGTATGAGTCGAACCGCTTACCATTATAAGCCTAAACTATCTGATGATTTTGATGGTATTAGCTTGTTTTAAAGGTCATAAGCATTTTAACGTCATCACCATTGCCGAGCAGCAAGCACCAATATCTGCTAGAAATGGTTTAACTATTATTCCTGATTATAGCTTCGACAATCATCCTGATATTGACGTATTGGTTGTTCCGGGTGGTTATGGTGCCGAGAATGTTGAGATAAATAATCCAGTGGTTATTGATTGGATCATCTCTCAAGCCAAGCTTACCGAGTTAACGCTTTCAGTATGTACCGGTGCATTGCTGTTAGCAAAAGCTGGATTACTGGCTGGCAAGTCTGCAACCACCCATTGGATGGATTTGGATAATTTAGCTACCTATCCTAATATTGAAGTAATCGCTAACACCCGCTTTGTCGATGCTAGCGATAAGACGACTAACCTTGTCACATCAGCAGGAATAAGTGCGGGTATTCATGCCAGTTTTTATTGTGTGAAGAAATTGGTAGATACGCAAACCATGCAAGTGACAGCACGACGGATGGAGTTTGATATTGACTAAGATACTAAACCTTCATTGAATCGCTAGTTTACCAAGCTTGCTTCTATAATTTTTTAAATCATAGCTAGAATGGGGATAAATCAGGCATTTCACAACTTAGCAAATAAGAGCTGATAAACCTTATTTAAATTTTTAACAGCTGACTGTGCACACCGCCAAGTCGTAATTAAATCTACCAATGCTTGTAACTCTTTATATTCCTCCTCTGTCCGTTCCGGATTCTTCTTAGTCCTGAGGTACTCTTTCCTATTCTTTTTTTCATCTATTGGTATAGATAATAGTTCTGATAAGCTAATGTCTAGCTCAGACAGTCTTCGGTAAAAGATATTATGCTCAATAGCCGCATTGGTATCATAAGATATTTTAAGTTCGTCTAAATGTGATAAAAGGTATTCAAATTTATTATCTATGTTTTCTGTAGATTTTATATTATTGAATATCACCTTAATAGAGTTAGGTAAAACTCCAAGTTTTAAGAGAGCTTTGATTGTATTTAAGCTATCTTCCAACTCCTTTGCACTTTCTACTACTGGCACTAAAAAGTAATTGAATACTTCATGAGAGTTACTACTGTGCTTCATGATATCTATTACATACTCTGTATTATCTGCAGCAATATCGACAATAGCTGACTCTATATCATTTAAGGCTTTCAAAGCTTCATCAAAATTTTCTCCAGATAATATAATTTCATCAGAATACGTTTTACTATACATACTCATATTATTTATCACATAATGACGCTGCAAATCCATATTCGGCCTAAGCATGTAGTTGCTAACGAGAGATTTACCAGTATTCCCTGAAGAGTTGATTACTACGATGCGATATCCAGCCTGTTTTGTCATACTTACATCTGCCGATTCATGTTTTTCAGAACTAATCATTACTTTTGTTTCCTTTTGAGGGTATATTGTTTATTCCATGATTGTGTTAATGCATACACTATCCCAGGATGTACTGATGTACTAATGCAATTTTTTTATACCTTATCATTTTTCACTAATTGCCAGTGGAAAAATCCATCAAGAGATTTAATGCTAGACATACAAGAGAGTAAAGGTGAAGGATATTATTACGGTTGAACAATTGAATTTTAATTTCATTGGTAAGATTTTTGGCAAAAAAGGAATACTTCTAACAGAGCTAGCCTTGTCTTTAGATACCAAGAAAGGATCAGCAGAACTTGCCTCATTCTCTCAAGTTAAAAGATTTGCTTATATTGAAAAGGGATTCTTTGGTGCAACCCTATTTATTCATAACGGTCAATCGTTCGAAGAGTATAAGTTTTTATCAAAGACGAACTCTATAGCATTTTTAGAGTCTATCAACAGGAAAATCGCTCACTCCCTACAGCCCTATATGAGTAGCTTAATTGAAGAGTTTAATATTCAGGTTTTGAGTAATTACCCTAGGGACTCGAAATTAGATCAAATTAAATTAGTCGCAAATGAGCTGGCTACATACTATGAAGATGACAACGTGCCATGGGATTACTTCAGTGACTCCAAACTATATAGCGAAGTTGGGAAAATATACAGTCTTTATCCTATCAAACAAGAAGCCTTAGGCGCATATCATGAAAAAATCAACCTGGCGCTAAGAAAGGATTTCTTTGATAACGTAGAATCAAATCCTTTAACTGATGAACAGAGACTTGGTGTGCTCCGTTCTAATGATAAAAACATGGTACTGGCTGCTGCTGGTACGGGTAAAACCTCTGTCATGGTCGCTAAGGCTCTCGATCTTGTCGATAGAGGGTTGGCATCACCTCAAGAGATTTTAGTTCTAGCCTACAACAAATCAGCCGCTGAAGAGCTAAAAAATAGGCTTGCTGATAAAGCTGAGAATTCAGGCATCGTACTAACAGAGACACCTCAGATCTCAACATTCCACGCTTTAGGTAGAAAGATCTTAGAGGAATCTAACATCTCAACTTATATGAGCGTCTTCACTGAAGACAGCTTAAAGCTAGGTGTGTGGGTAACAGAGTGGTTGATAGAATATTTAACACAAGATCCCAAAAGAATGGTCGATTTTATATCACTATTCCCAGAACCTGTGAATCCTTTCGACTTTAAGACTCAAGAAGAGTATGAGCGACATATCAGAGACAATGAGTTTAGAACTCTTCAAGGCGAGTTGGTCAAAGGGTATCAAGAACTTAGGATAGCTAATTGGCTAGCTATTCATAAGATCCCATACGAATACGAAGCTCGTTACATCAGTAAGCGAAGAATTGACATAGGATTCGACTACCAGCCTGACTTTCATATATCTGACTCTAATATTTACATCGAGCACTTTGGTATCGATAGACAGGGTAATACTCGCCCCGATATAGATAAGCGAGCATACAACGAATCTATTGATAGCAAACGTAAACTGCATAAAGAGCTTGAAACAGTTTTAGTGGAAACATTCCATTATGACTGGACCGAAGATGCACTCGAAGCTCGTCTTGAAGAACGACTGGCTACCGTGGGAGTTATTCCCGATAAAAATTCGGTTGAAGACGCTTCAAAAGAGTTACTCTCTAAGCTTAAGGAAGGTAATCAAATTGCCACTTGGAGCAAAATGCTTATCAAGGCCTTACAAGCCACTCGATTTGAGAGATTGGATGAAGACTCAATTCTAGATAGGCTAGAGAAAGCTAGTATCTCACAAGCAAAGAAGAAGACACGTATTCTAACTGACTTGCACAACGCGTATGTTGAAGAGCTTGCAGCTACTGATTCAATTGACTTTGACGATATGATTATCCGTGCAATTGCAGTCGTAGATAATGGTCAATATAAACCTCACTGGAAATATATTCTTGTTGACGAGTTTCAAGACATATCTGCCTCTCGGATGGAGTTTGTTAACAGCATTATCGAAAAAGGGCCTGACCCCTCATTAACGGTTGTCGGTGATGATTGGCAGTCTATCTATCGATTCTCAGGTGGTAAACTTGAGCTCACCACTAGATTCAATGATCTGGTTGGACCGCATACACTGACAAAGCTCCAGAAAACATTCCGCTATAATAATAGCATTGCTGATACTGCTGGAACGTTCATCATGGAGAATCCTGAACAGTATCAGAAACACATCAAAACACACGACGTGGTTGATGAATCACAAGTATATTTATTAGATGATAAGACTAATGAAGAGAATGGTGTCTATAGCAGAGTCGCTGAGGTTGTCAGCAAGATTAGAGCAAATGACCCCGAAGGCTCGATAGCAATTATTGCTAGATATAACTATCTATTAAAAGATTCACGTGATTTTCTAGGTAAAGAAAAGTCTAAAGGTATCTACTTTTGGAGCTTTCATAAATCTAAAGGACTTGAAGCTGACTACTGCATCTTGATTGGTTTTTTCCAAGGAAAAAGTGGCTTCCCTAATGGAAATCGTGAAGATGCTATACCTGAGGCACTACTCCCAACATTAGACTCATTCCCTCATTCTGAAGAGCGACGCTTGCTGTATGTCGGCATAACGCGTTGTAAAAAGAAATCATATATTATTGCGAGTCCAACAGCCCCATCAGAGTTTGTTCTTGAACTACTGGCCCCTAAATATGACATCAATATCTTCTCTAAATCCTTCCAAGAACGCCACAGAAAAATATTTAAATGTCCTAACTGCGTAAACGGCTACCTACGCTTAATCAAAGGGCCGTATGGCAGTTTCTATGGCTGTAGCTCTGGTAGAGGTTGTTCGGTAGGTAAGGCACGTGTCTGCACTAAGTGCGAGGCACCCTCTGTCGATAGAGAACATGATAGCTTATGCAACAATAAAGACTGTGGTAATTCAATGAAAATCTGTAATAAATGTGGGCGTCCTATGAAGATGCGAGAAAGCAAATTTGGTAAGTTCTGGGGTTGTAGCGGATATGGTATCCCAGATGATCAATGTAAGAATACAATAAAGATTCGCTAATCGATATCGACTAAAGCAAATCACACTGTTCTTAGAATGAGCTCTTAAACCAATTGAAAAAATGTAGACTAACTTGTTGTGGTTTAAGTCAGCGGCGACTTTAAAACGTTTATTATTAACGGAATATTTATTTAAAAGGATGTTAGTAAAGATGTATATATCTCAATTAAAAATAACTAACTATAGAAGCTTTAAAGACATAACAGTTGAGTTTAACGACGGTATTAACGCTATCATTGGTTCTAACAACTCTGGAAAGTCAAATCTTCTTAGAGCACTTTCTATAATCTTCGATAAAAAATCAACCAAAAAACTTGGAATTGATGATTTCTGTAAATTTATAGATGAACAATATCTAATAGATGTACCACCTAAAATTACTATTGAAGCAACTATAAAAAAAGGAGATGACGATACTGCTACAGAAGATGATATTTCAGTGTTAGCGAATTGGCTCACTATTCTTGATGATAACTACGAAGCAGTACTAACTTATGAATTTTTCTTACCTGAGAAGCATGAATATACGTATAAAACCTTTATTGAAGAAATAGTAAATCGAGGAGAGGATGAGGATCAAAATAATGAAGATATAAGTAATAAAATCTGGAAGATGATACAGAAAAATTTCCTAAGGTTTTATAAACACAAGATTTGGGTCGGTGATGTAAAGAATCAATCTACACTTGATCCAGAAACGCTTGATAGATTTGACTATCAATTTCTTGATGCGATAAGAGATGTAGAGAGAGATATGTTGTCAGGCAAGAATTCCTTGCTTAAAGAAGTTATAGACTTCTTTATGGATTATGATATTAAGAGTGATAGTACGTTAGACAAAAAAGCACAAAATGTAGCTATAAACACTAGAAGAGACGACTTTGCGATAAAATCAAATGATTTATTGAATGATATCCATGCGCGTATCAAACATGGCAAAAAAGAAATATTATCATACGCAACACAGACAGGGGCTTCATTTAACAACGCACTACCTAACTTTGAAGGCGCTTTATCAGAGCTTGAGATATATAGCGTTCTACAACTTATTGTTGAGTATGAAACAGGTATAAAGATACCTGCTAGGAACAATGGGTTAGGATACAACAACTTAATCTATATGTCTCTTCTTCTTGCCAAGATGCAGGTGAACGCTAACGTCGAACATCTCGACAGCAATGCTAAAGTCTTCTCCATGCTCATTATAGAAGAGCCTGAATCACACTTACATCCATCAATGCAATTTAAACTTCTTAAGTTCTTAGAAAATAATCGTAAGGCTAAAAAAGTAAGACAAATATTTGTTACTACTCATTCTACGCATATAACCAGTGCAGTTACTTTAGATAATATAATTTGTCTATATGAGAAAAACGACGGCACAGATGTAGCGTACCCTGCTAAAACCTTTACAGATGAACATGGCAATGAAGTCATTAGTAGTAAGCAATATATTGAAAGATTTTTAGATGCAGTTAAGTCTGATATTTTATTCAGTGATAGAGTCTTATTTGTTGAAGGTATTGCTGAACAGCTTTTAATATCTATATTTTCTAGGTATTTAGATAAATCATTGGAAGACTACCACATTAGTATAGTAAATATTGGCGGAAGATATTTTAATCATTTTTTCTACCTTTTTAATGAAGCGAATGAATACGCAATACCAAAGAAAATCGTATGTTTAACCGATAAAGACCCCGTGAGAAGGGATAAGAATAAAGATCGAAATTTCAAAACTTGTTATCCCTACGAGTTCAATATAGATAATGAGACATATGATTATGATTCTAATAATGTTGCCCACGCGTCTAGTAATATATTAATATTTAAACAAGATGACATACATGGTAAAACCTTAGAATACGAATTAGCTTATCTTAATCCCTCATTAAAAACACTTATAACAGAAAGTACTAAAAACAAACCTGAACTAAATAAGCTTATGGATCTATACGACGACCAAGAATCTACAGTTCAACAGTTGATAGATGTGCTTCGTGGTAGTGTAGAAAACACTCGTATTGAGACAGGAATAAATAGTTGTAGTTTGACAGATGATGAGAAAAAGCGCTCTATTATAGCTACAAGGTATTTAAATTCAGTCAGTAAGGGAGAGAATGCATTAGAATTAGCAATCGCTTTGCAAAGTAATTTATTTAATAAGGGAAATGATCTCTATGTTGACGTCGTAATCCCACCTTATATACAGGAGGCTTTAGAAGTATTATGTCAATAACAACTATTGAATCAGATGAGCTTATTGATATTGACTCACCTTTTAGAGTTTCGGCAGGTCCTGGAGCAGGTAAAACCTATTGGCTAACTCAACATATCCATAATGTTGTTAGAACTTCAGACAAATTGTTTATAACGAAAAAGGTTTTATGCCTAACCTACACAAATAATGCCGTTAAAACGATTCGCTTAAGACTTGGTAACGCTAATTCAAGGGTAGAGGTTATGACAATACATAGCTTCTTTTACCATCATATTGTCAAACCATATATTTCAGTGATAGCAGAAGAGTTCAACTTGGATGTCACGAAGATAGATGGACATGATGACAAAATACTATCGAATTATACTTTTCTTAAAGAATTGTCAGAGAAGCCCAAAGTAAGTTACGTTTCTCTGGAAAATAAACCTAAAATGGTAGATGCGATTAAAAGGTGTTACTGGCACTTCGATTCAAATAATAATTTAGTTATTAAGCCAAGTCATCCTGTAAAAATAGGTAGGTATAACCTAAGCAATACAACTTATTCAGAATACAAAAAACTAGCTTGGGAAAAAGGAGTGTACCATCACGACGATATAATTTTTTTCGCCTATCAAATTATAAATCAAGCTCCGTTTATTATAAAAATTATATCCGAGAAGTTTCCGTATGTATTTATTGATGAGTTTCAGGATTCTACACCACTACAAATTCATATATTCAAGGATATAGCTGAATATTCAACAATAGGAGTGATTGGCGACCAAGCTCAATCGATTTATGGTTTTCAAGGTGCAAAACCTACAGATTTCCATGATCTAGTTATTGATAATATACAGAACTTCCAGATAACAAATAATCGTAGATGCTCTAATGAAATTGTTAGTTTTTTGAATTTTATCAGACATGATTTAATGCAAATTCCTATTAGAAATATCTCTGATTTAAAACCAATTATACTAGTCGGAGATATGGTAAACGCTTACAATTATGCTTACAGAATCAATAAGAATATAACGACTTTATCACGTAGTAATATCGTATTAAACTTAGCTAAAGCAGAGTTAGGCTTGGGCGGTTTTAATAAAAAATTACTGGAAAAATTAGTTGAAGAAGATTCGAATCAAGTACGTTCTAAACTGATATCCAGCTCTATTAAAAGTCTTTTTTTATTACAGAATGGCGACTTTAAAGAGGCTATAAAGGAGTTGCAGAGAAGTTATCCGAATAAGGACTTACAGACAAAGAAGCTGATTCTAAATTATCTGACTAAGCTTTCAGCTAACTTTGAGACCATTGAGAAACAGTCTTTATTAGAGTTTTCTATATTTATAGTTGGTTTGACAGGCTTATCGTTTCCTAAAGTTACGCGAGGGAGAATTAGAAGATTTTATGAAGAAAATGATTTTATTAGCCTTTATCTTTGTGTGAAAGCGGTAAATGAAGATAGTCGTCATTTAACTATTCATAAAGCGAAGGGAAATGAATTCGATAATGTATTACTTTTATTGTCAGATCCGAAACACTTAGCTTTTATAACCCATCCAGACCTTACTAAAGAAGAACAACGAATTAACTATGTAGCAGTAAGTAGAGCTAGGAATAAGTTATTCATTTCGGTACCTATATTAGAAGATTCGCTTAAACAACAGCTCCTTGGCACAGGCATACTCGAAGTAGTAGAGATATAGCGTTACTACTTTCTTTGAAGGTTTTAGTTTAAGATCTACTATTAGAGTATTTTCTGTAACGGATGTAGAGGTAAGGAAAAGAATAGAAGATTATTGTAGAGAACAAGAACCAATCATAGGTTATAACCACCGAGAAATAGTCCTTTAAGCTTCTCCTTTCCACGTTAGCAATGCATCCAAAAATTCTAGTGGCAGTATAGTAGCTAAGCAATAAGCCGCGCCTCCTTGATTAGCTACTATATTACTTCCTCAAATGATTCTTCAATATAAGTGACATCAAATAGCTCATGCAGCCTTTTTCTTAGAAGTTGTTTCCGACTTGCAAAGAAGCCTTCGAAGTCTTCTAGCTCTAATGACTGCTCATCTAATATATAATTTCGCTTTAGATAATAAGTTGCATTGTCAGCTTTACTATTAACCCACTTAGATAGGTTAGTAGCCTGTTTTACAGTATTTTCGCGACCTTCGAGTAACTGCAAGTTAGGTACCTGATCTCGCATATCCTGCCACTGTTTGATAGTTTCTCCGTCTATTCCAATTTCTTTCAATATAGATGGCTTAAATTTGCTGTGTGGATGCATATGATCTTGATGGAATGAGATCTGATCTAACTTTAAGTCTGGATAAAGCGTTGAAAGTAATAAGAAGCTAAATGCTCCTTTTTTGTACTCTAAGAAGTTTTCAATGTCCGTGGTATCAATTGTTAGCTTCTTCCCGCCCGACATTCTGGTATTTTTATATTCGGAAAAATCAAACTTAATGGCTTTTAGTATGTATGTATCACCACCATCAGACTTTGTTCTTAACCCATCTCGCAAACCACTTAGAGCGGTATCTGCCTGACCGCTATAAACCTGCTTCAAGAGACTGTGCACAATCAACTTTCTTAGTTCTTGTTTAGTCGTAGGGTCAACCTTTCCGCCTTTATATAAATAATAGGCCAATGGAGTTGCAGCATAGTTGGAGGATAATCGCTTCTTATTAAAGCCAAACTCTCTTAGCATTGCTGCCGCATCTATTAAGGCCTTGCGAATTTGGTTCCAATTATCTTTTATCTTATTGATGTTCGTAGAGTTAAAGGTCTGCACCTTAAAGTTCATTGGAGCATCTACAAGAAATAAGCATGTCCGCATCAAAAAATCGGTATTGAAATTAAAGAGACCATCTTCGCCATTCATATCAGATATAAGTTTCTCAATTTGGTCACGACCATCCTCCCAATGTGCTACTAAGGTAGAGAATAGAAGATCAGATTTTGATAGTATCGTCCCGCCGCTATTGACGCGTACAAAAATGTCTAAGATATCATCTAAGTCTTTATTAATGATCTTGAAGTAACTCACTAACTGGTCATCGTTAAATTTATTGAGTAAACGATTAATTATCTTTTTTGCTTGTCTTCTATTCTCTATTAACAGCTCTGATCTACTAGGATCAGTCTCAATTAGCTTATCAACAATATTGTCAGAGTCAGCATCCGAATCTTCAAGCTCATTTAAGATATTTCTAACAAGATAAAAGTAACCGCTTTTGCTATTCTGAGCATCTTTTTCAGTTAAAAATTTAAACTCATAATCCTCATTCAATAAGTTGATATACATTTTACGTTCGGGATATGCGCTATTGTTCGTGCTCTTTGCATATTTCTTCTTAGTGCAATACACACCTTGCAGAGCAATATACATTGAACTAATACGCTGCTGTCCATCCAATACTCCACGAATCTCAAAATAGTTCTTAAGAAATTCATAAAAAGTATATTCATTGGCCTTCTGAGCTGTCAACTCCCAAAATAAGAAAGTTCCAATCGGGTAGTCCTGCATAATAGAATTAAACAATTTGCATATTTTTTCCTCGCCCCAAACAAATTTTCTTTGGATTGCAGGCAGGTAATACTTATTAGAATTGATGTCTATAATTAGTTGCCTAATAGATAAGCTCGAATATGCCATTATGAAAAATCCTTTAATATCATCTTGAATTGCTCTTTAGCTTCAAAGCTGGCTTGCCATTTTGGCATAATTTTTATGTCTGGAGATACAGACAATATTATCAGATTTTTACAAACCCTATGCCGTTTCCATAATTATGATAAAACTATTGTGTTTGAGTGTTTACAGGTAAGTAGTTGTAGTTTTTAACATGGAGCTAAGCTACATTGTATTGTCAATACATTTGCCGGTTAGCAATGCTTTGAGAGCTTGATAATATTCCAATTAGGTTACCTATCTTTTTTAGTCATCAAGATATGGGTTGATAACCTGGCTTTATATTAGAACTTTTAAGGATGAGCTTACCATAGTCAGTTGGCGCTAATATTTATACTTAATATCAGTGCAGGTAGCTGAAATTTAAGCTTTCGAACGATTAAATCCAAAAAAGCACTTATTAGACTTGATAATCCATACTAGACAGCGTGCTTATGCCTTATCAGAATACATTAGCTAGTTGATGAAAACTGCTATGCCAAGATATTCAATCTTTTTGAGCAATAAAGTTAATGCGATTGTCTGCTGGCAAGCAAGTTATCAAAGGCAGCTTCTAGTTTGTAGTAATCAACTTTGATTATTGATATTATCGGTATAACTATTTTTCTAATTAGGTATATCAACATTTATGCTAGCAAATACTCTTGATTGGAAAGATATAAAAAGCTATGAGCATTCACAAAATACAGCTTTTGAAGAAGTTGTTTGCCAATTAGCTTACAACGAGAACAAAGAAAATGGTCAATATATCAGAGTCAAAGCTCCCGACGGTGGCGTTGAATCTTATCTAACCTTAGACAATGGTAACGAAATTGGCTGGCAGGCTAAGTATTTCTTTGATATTCACGATAGTCAATTCAAGCAGATTAAGAAATCGTTTGAGACAGCTATCACAAAGCACCCAAAACTGGTGAAGTATTATGTTTGTTGTCCTCTTGATAGAGCAGACCCAAGAATAAAAGATAAAAAATACCTTCAGGACAGATGGAGTGACTTCGTAGAAGAGTGTAAAGCGCTTGCCTCAGGTAAAGGTATGACTATTGAGGTCGAGTTTTGGGGTGCTTTTGAGCTTAATAATAAACTTCAAAAACCTGAAAATGCTGGTATGGTTCAATTCTGGTTTGGTGGAGATAATTTTTCTGAAACATGGTTTACCGAACAAGTTAATATGTCTATCAGAAATTTAGGACCAAGGTTCACGCCCGAACTCAACGTAGAAATAAATGAAATCAATCATTATTTTGATGCATTATTAAAGAATGAACAGGCAAGAACCTATATTTTTGAGAAACTTAACTCACTCTATAAGGTAGCTGAAAGCTTAAAACAATCATGCGATAAGCACGAACTAGCTATAGAAGATGATGTTAGTAAACTATTATGTTGCTTAGTAAATAGTTGGCAAAATATATCAAAGGAAGATGCCAACGTCATACTAATCGATAATACTAATTATATAGAATTTAAAGAAATAGTAAGGTTGTCTGGGAGTATTCGCGGGAAAATTAGTAAAAAAATCAGCAACATTGAAGATGAAAGAGCTAGACAAAATTTTCAAAATGACTTGTACGAACTTAGAAACGTTATCGATGATTTTGAAGTCGAGTCACAAGCATTTAATTTATTTAATAACCCCTGTCTAATCGTTTATGGCGACGCTGGTATTGGTAAGTCCCATCTATTAGGTGATTTTTCGAACAAGTTGATCAAAGACAAAAAGCCGAGTATTTTCGTGCTCGGTCAAACATTGACAGATACCACGAACCCTTGGACGCAAATCTTAAAAGATGAGCTAAGACTTGGTTGTAACGAGGATGTATTTTTAGGCGTTTTAAATACTATAGGCCATGCTCAACAAGAAAGAGTTCCTGTTGTTATTGATGCATTGAACGAAGGTAAAGGACGTTCATTTTGGAAAAATACCCTTGCAGGCTTTATTGAAAAGTTTAAAAAATATCCTTGGGTGGCATTGATACTATCAGTTCGAAGTGAATATAAAGAAGGGATTTTAAGTAACGTACAACAAGATATCGAGGATGGTATAGTCAGTGAAATTCATCATCTTGGGTTTCAGTCTAACGTTTTTGAAGCGGTTCGGTCATTCTTTGAGTATTATCAGTTAGCTTTGCCAAAAGAGCCGTTACTAACGCAAGAATTTGCAAATCCTTTGTTTCTTAAAATTTATTGTGAGTATAAAAAACACACGCAAACCGATGACTTCGCAATGGTATTAACAGAGGTTTTCGACAATTATTTCTCATCAATCAATGCCAAGATAGCTGATGAGTTTGGATATAGATCTGCTTTAAATTATGTGCAAAAAATACTAAATAAGTTAGCTGAAGAAATTTTCCGTAATAGCACTCAATCGTTAACTTATGAAGATGCAATGCAAGTTGTCGATGCTCATACTTATTCTTTAAATGCAGATGCATTTTTGCAAGCGTTGATTGACGAGAACCTACTGACTTCTTATCAAAATCAAAGAGACAATAGCGAAGTACTGTACTTTTCGTATGAGCGTTTTTATGACTATCAGACCGCTAAATTTATTTGTGATGATAATGCGACACTGAATGATCTAGAAACTTACTTAAGTTGTGATATATCAAGCATAACGTATAAAAGCCAATATCTATCACAAGGTACATTGAGCATCTTAACCGTGCTTATTCCTAGCAAATTTGAAGTTGAGCTGTTTGAGTTGTTAGACAAGGATAAAGTTCATCAAAACTATTCTTTTGGCTCTGCTTTCATTGACGGTTTGTACTGGCGCGACTGTAGTAATTTTGATTTGAGCAGCTGTAAAGATTATATAAATAAAAGTCTTTCGAGAACTAGAGGACTGTTTTCAAAATTTATAAACCTACAATACAAGGTGGCAGGTAAAGAAAGTCATCCATTAAATGCCAAAAAATTGCACGAGTGGCTCTCAAAGCATAATTTAGCTGATAGAGATTCAGTTTGGACAACTCACATAAGTAGTCATCATCTCGATGAAGAATCTGCTCTTTTTACATTAATTGATTGGGCAAAGAAACAAGGTTTCTCGGAAAACCTAACAGATAATAGCCGGTATCTAGTTGCTGTTGCTCTCAGTTGGATTCTTACCACTACAAATATCAAATTACGAGACAACGCCACAATAGCACTGACTCGCCTTTTACAAAACCACATTCATATTTCAGTTGAATTGTTATCAGCTTTTCACAAGGTAGATGACTCTTATGTATTTGAACGTATTTTAGCTTCAGTTTATGGCGCAATCTTATCGTCGCAGAACCATGACGCAATAGTTGAAATATCCAGCTTTATCCTTAGTAATATTTTCACTAAAGAAGAGGTTTATCCTAATGTTCTTGTGAGAGACTTTGCTCGAAACATTATTGAATATGCTAATAATCATAATTTGGTAAGCTTTAGCGAAAGTGAGCTGACATTAGCTAGACCACCATATAAAAGTGTGTTTCCTAAAACCTTTCCTAGTAATGAGGATATTGACAATAAGTACTCGAATGATTATGAAGATAAAGGTGTTCCTAAATATCGTTTTTCTCAAGATAAAATTATAGACTCAATGACGACAGAATACGGTAGAGGTACAGGTTGGTACGGTGATTTTGGCCGTTATACCTTTCAGTCAAGTTTAGATGATTGGGAAGACGTACAGATTGATAAGCTTAGTAATTATGCCATAGAAATAGTCTTTGATAAATTTGGCTATGATGCAGAAAAACACGGTGAATTTGATAACAATATCCCATATACAGGTCGTAGTGAAAATAGTGTAGAACGAATTGGTAAGAAATATCAGTGGATGGCAATGTATGAAGTAGTAGCTAGAGTAGCAGATAACTTTAAAATGGCAGACCAATCAACACGTTGGAAAGATGATAAGAAATACATATGGTACAACGGTTCTATAGAGCCTTCTTTTAGAGATATTGATCCTACGTTTATACCTCCTGATTCAACTAATATCCGTCTTATAACTTCTCCTAAGTACAATGGGTGGAGTGATGACTTCGAAGAATGGGTAATTTCGAAAGATAATTTAATTGATTCAAAAGAAGTAATTTTAAACGATTTCCAAAATGAAGAATGGTTGTCTTTACATAGACACATTGAATTTAAGCCTAATAAAAAGTTGGGTGATGGCAATTATTCTGGCTCATATCAAAGTATGTGGTATATGGTCAAAGCATACTTAGTAAAAAATGAAGATTTTAATTCAGTCGTATCAAAAATAAAGAATAAAAACTTTATGGGTCAATGGATGCCTGAGCCTATAAAAAGATATAACGACTTATTTAATTTAGAGTATTACTGGTCTCCTTTGCTCAAGGTCTATGAAAATGAATATTATGGCAACTATGAGTGGCAAGACATATATGAACGGCGTACTAATTCAGAAAGAAATAGCTTAGGTGAGGTTTATATTTGTTCAGAAAGTCATATTTCAGAAGGGGTAAAAAATCGTGATTTAGGCTATAACATCAGTGCACCTGCTAAGTTGCTATTTGAAACATTAGATTTAAAAAACGATAATTTTTCTGGTTCATGGGTTAATGAGCATGATGAATTAGTCATGTTCGACGCTTCTCTTTATGGTAATGAATCTAGTAACAACCTAATGGTAAAAAAGGACGCATTAGAAGAACTGCAAAATAGTACTGGATGTAAGGTGATTTGGACAATATTGTCTGAGAAGATTGCGATGTACGGAGGTACTGAATCAACTGAAAAAAGGTTGAATATCTCAGGTGTGTATTATCTGGCAGATGGTAATCTCGTTGGTGAAGACTTTTTCTTCATAAATTAATTTCCATAAGTACATATGCTATTAATTTCGAGAAATAGGGCTATTACTCCTCATTTCGCCCAACTACCCTTATAAAAGTATTTAAGGTGTTTTGCGCCGCGCAATTTTGTCTATAAATGAAAACCCTAACTTAGACTAAGCACCTTCACTTTCTGATATCTACATGCTGAGCAGATCTTTTTTACCCTTAGTCTTTACACATAGAGGAAGAATATGTGACTGACGATTTCTGCTTATCTTGATGAAATTTAACCGCAGTATAGTCCAGATAGACGATAGGGTAGATAGTAATCAAAAGCCGCTTAATATTCTCATGTTGTAGATACCTTTGATAGTATTGGGGATTTTAGTACTACTTTGATATTCTGCGTAAAATTAGGTACTATAATTACTAAGGCAGCTAATATGAGTTTAGTTCTTACTTACCGTATTCTTTATATCAGTTTGATTGGTTATTGAATTAAATGCAGTTATACGGAGTTCAGGAAATCCCTTAGTTTTAGATAATAATAGCATCAATTCAGATCTTTAAAACTTTTAATAAAATAAAGTTAAGCTAATCAACTATCGAGAGTTTATTAATTTTTTCATAGTTTGGAATCAAGTGTGGTGCAAGTAATATATCAACATCCACTTTACCCTTTAGTTTTACTTCTTGAATAATATTCATCAGCGTCTCAGTATTAGCATTCAATAAACACTCTAATTCTTGAACACGCTTTTCAAGTCTTTTATTTTTCTCTAATAGTGCTTTATTGCTTTTTCCAGTAATATAGATTTGCTTTTCTCTTTCAGTAAAACCGTTTGACTCAATTTGTTCAGTCATGTATTTGCTAATTAATTCTTTACGTGAGCTAAGAGTACTTACCTTACCCTTAATGTATCCATTATTTTTTAAACGATCATATAGGTTCTTGTGAGTTATCGGACTTATATCGTATCCTTCATCAAGCATTAGCTGCAATTCAGACTCAATAGCTTTATCTAATTCTTTACCTCTCAATATAGGCTTCTCAATACTCTCGTGAAACATTAGAGTTCCTCCTTATTCTTAGATTTATCATATTCAATCGTAAATAACTCACTAACCGTTTTTGGTAGTCTTTTAACACCTTTATCATCTTCATATATACTAACTTTAGTTAGCCCTTGCTGTCGTTCAATCATCCTATCTTCTATAATTTGTAAATTTTCTAATTGAGTCTTGGTCTTTTTCAATATCTCCTTAGAGTGCAAGTTACTACTGCTGTTACCAATAAATTCATACTGTTCCATCAAGCTCTTTTTAACTTCTATCAGATTGCTTAATTCACCCAAGCGTCCTGTAATAGTAAAATCGCTACATGGACTCCCTGTTTGGCATGCTAAACGCTTGGGGCACCCATTGGACCCTATATTGCGTGTACAAGAACCAAAGGGTAGAGGGTATAAATAAGCATGTCTCTTGATTAGTTCGTCAGCTAAAACTTCGCTATTAATAAGTTGATTCTGATAAGCTTGATCCAAACCTTCGATAAAGTCATTGAATAAAACATCAGATGATGAAGGTTTGAAAAATTCAGCTATTTCGTCTTTATTGTCAAAAGTATGTAAGTTACTTCTAATATTGTTTTCTAATGATTGATCGGGGGAGGTGTATAGACTTAGGTCTTCCAGCAGATTATCAATAGGAGTTTTTATATGGGGTTCTTGATTTATTAAAGCGTTATTTTCTGACGAAGAAACCGAATATACCTTACTCGCTGCTCTTTTAGAAGATAAATCAGCTTTGAAGCTTTTTTGTCTTAAGCTAAGGTGCTGATAGCTTTGATTTTGAACGGGGTTTGTACGACCCATGAGCATTGCTTGTAAATGTTCTGAAACTTCAGCAATTGCTAAGAAAGTGTTGATATTATGTCTAGGAATATGACTTGTAATTTGGGAATATTTATTGCTTTTGTCCTTTAAATTAAATTTCTCAAACACTGATATATTTCTTGTAGCGCCTAAAAAACCATTAACAAGTATATTAGTCAAGGGTATGACATTAGTCTTGTTATAAAAGTCTCTTTTTAAATTTGTTGATCTGTATTCGTGTATAAAAAGAAGCTCTTCAAAAGGAATGATTTCTTGTGTACCGCTATAGTTGAAAATATAATCTATAGGGTTAGGTTTATCATAGTTTGTTAGTGATTTTATAAAGTCATTAATAGTGTTTTTTGAATAAAATCTGAGAATGCTTTTACCGCTAGGTAGCTTTTTATCTGGAATTACACCAGCTGATTTGAAAGATGATAATGCCATGTCTCTTTTTCCTGCACGACCTAACTTACTTTCTTTCAAATGAAAAAGTATATTCATTAAATCATCAAGCTCAATTAAATCTGATTTAATATCATCAATGGCTTTGGGTAAAAAATCGATAAGATTTTTACTTCTCAAATACCTTAATGTATTCCTAGACTCCTCTGTCAGATCGATAGTACTTAGAACTAATCTTTCTATTAAAGCAGACGAAGATGGTTCAACCCAATGAATCTTCTCGCCAGCACCTTTAGCGCCATAGTAGCGAATACCAAGGGAATATTGTTCTATGCCATTATGCTTCACAGCACTCCGAGTTGAAGGATCAAGCAAAGGTTTCTTAACTAAACAATTCTTCTTCAGTAGAATTGCTTCAGTAGAGCGAAATCCAGTAATTATTAAAATAGTTAAAAAGTTTAATAATAGCTTCTCACCGTTTGTTTGACACAATCCTTTCAACGACGCGATATTAATAAAAGTTTGAATCGATATAAGTTTTTTTGTGTTAACTTCATCTTCATCTATGTCAAGTTTATCTATCAATTCTTTCGTCTTTCTTGCATTAGGTGTTCTATTTACCTTACTGAGATAGTTATAATCATTTTCAAATTCTAATTTATTACTCAGGTTCATATGCTTGTTAATTAGTTCTTGAAGTCTCACATATGTACCAGCAATATCAGGTAAATTTTGAGGGTTACTGTTTCTAACTTGGATTTTAAAAGCATCAACCAATGCTTCGGTACACATCCTTTGTGGTGAGTTACAGCTAGTTAAGGTAACTAAAGAATAATACCAACGTTTGAGAACTAATAGTTCAGCATGTAGTTTTTGTGGTGATGCTTTGGAATTAGATTTTCTATAGCTAAGTACTAATATTGATCTAAAGAAATCATAAAAATTTTCTGAGATATCAAACGCAGGTAAGCCTTTTAATCTTTTGCCTTCATTAAATACTAGGTTTACATCTTTACTTCTACAGTGCAACCAACCAGATCCTTTCTCTCCACCTTGCCAATACTCATCATTCCACGTCTGATTAAAGCCTGAACCTAAATGTTGTTCAAAATAGTCTTTCTGCTCATTTATAAAATCGACATAAGCTTGATTTGTCATAATACATCCTCTATTAGGTTGCATCGCACTATTACAGATTCAACTTCAAACTTTGTACTTTCGTGCACTAGTAGCAACGGGCTTCTCGAACATTGTGTAGAATCAGAGATAGTAATAATGTCATTAACTTCCGACTGTATACTATCTAATACTTCTGAGTGATCCTTATTTTTAAATGGGTGAAAATATAAGCATCCATAACAACTCCTAACTTGCTCAAATGGGCAGATATCATCATATGCACAACCACCTATTTCATGATGAAAATCTTTGTGAATGAATCCGCTAACTTTTTTCCCTATCCATTCAGATTTTTTAACAATAGTACTTGTCATAAACATAGCGATCATTTGTTTATATGCAGCATTCCCCCCTAATGCTTTAGCTCTAATAATCGCAGTTTCGGGCGATGAGTATATGTAATGCCTTGCAACGACAAGACTTGAGTGACCTAAAATGTAAGCGATTTCTTCAGCACTAGCTCCCGACATTGCCATGCTATGTCCAACATGGTGTCTAAATTGAGACATAGAGTATTTTATTTGAAGAATATCTCCACTCAAAACTTGAGTCCTATATCCAATGGGTGAAAAGTTGAAAAGTTGACTATTTATAGCTTTCGAGCATGTGAAAGCAGCTCTCTCTCCTAAATTAAACAACTTATCTTCAACTGATAATTCGAATCGATGAATGTAGGCCAGTATAATAAGGGCAGCCTCTTCTGGTAGCTTTATGGCTATTTTTTTGTGGGTAAAGCGCGCTTGTTTCGCATAAGGTACTAAAAGGCTGTATCGTGCTACACCTAGCGAATCTTCTGGTATATCTTCTTTTAGGTCTCCAGCTGAAAGTTTCGACATTTGAACAGGGCGCATACCAGTAGTGAAAGCTAACGCCAATATCGAGGCATCTTTTAGTTCTGAACTGCTTATCGAATCTTTTTCTGCCGATTTTAGTATATTGTTAAGCTTTATAAATCCCTTTTGTATTATATTGACAACTGGCAAGTCTATATCGTCCTCATACTCTTCATAATAAAGACTATTTCTTCTGGGGTTCGGCTTTTTTATTATTTCTAGATCATATTCATCGTTAAGTGAAAATCCTGGAAATTCTTCCAAAATAAGAATGGTTATTACGAATTTACTTGAAAAGTAAAGTGGGCCGTTATTAACCAAACCAACTAATATTTTTTTAGACTCCTTGAAATTAAGTGCTATTTTAGATATATGAAAATATTCAAAGAATATTTTTAGGTTTCTAAATCTATCTCCTAGGTGAGAAGGGGAGTTCTTATATATATACTTAATCAATAAGAACTTTATTATTTTTACATCTATATAGTTCATATTTTTAAATGAAATTCTTTCAGAATTCCCTGAGTATTTAAAATCCCAAACATCTTTTGAAGGATTTAAAAAATCATCATCAAATTTATCTGCACGTATAAATCTTACAATCCTAGGAAGTTTCATTTCATTAATAAAATGTAATTGCTTATTTGAAAATATTGATTGACCAGTTTTTATATCATGCTTATAGTTCATTTCAATAGATAGGTTCATACGACATTTCCATGATTTATAATTCTACTAATATTTATAGTGTTAGCGCGCGCTGATAAATATCTATCAGCATATCTACTTACCATTAAACTATTTGAACTCCAACCTCCAGCTTTTTTCAAACTTTCCACTGCTTGACTCATTGCAGCCTCCTGACTAGATAAATTATTCACAGCTGTAATGTACGCATATTTTAGGGTCAGCGTAGCCCAGGTATGACGACAGGTATGTGCACTCAGCTTGTCAATTGAATCAGTGTACTTAGAGTCATAATAATCTGGATACAATTTTTTAAATTGTTTATCTAATACATTGAACATCTTATTTATAGATGAATAGCTCAGGGGTGAGAACGGATATTGTGAAGATAAGAACAGTAAATCAGACTTTGCATTCTTGGATCTATAATTATTGACATAATAAGATATCAGTTTGTCATCATCCTGTGAAAGCTGAAGAGTCCTATTTGACTGCTCATTTTTAATATTAGGCTTGGGGGATCTATAATCTTTGGTATCTTGAGTATCACATATAACTAAGGACTTACTGCTTGAATTTACATTTGGTTTTATTGATTTTAAAGATAGTAGTAATAGTTCACTCGCTCTTAATCCATAATTTATAAGTAAACGAGCTATAAGAAAATTACGAAATTGAGTTGCGTTATCCTTAAAGACATTTTTAGGATTACTTCTAGTTGGAGTAGATGGTAGTATGATTTCATAAAAACTATCTTGCATATATTCAGTTAAACTTTTAAATTGGTTGGTGTTACTATTTCTAGAATTTATTTTATTATATTGTGCTGATTTATTGTTAAGGATTAATAGCGCCCTTTTAACCGAGTTGTGTTTTACAATATTATTATCGGCAACTTTCCATGAAAAGTTATCAATTAAAAATATTAAGTATTTTGTAGTGTCTTGTATTTTTTTCGATATTGTATTGTAGTTTATTTTTATATGATTTTTTACTCTTATTAGATTGTCATCATGTTTTCTACTATTTTCGAGGTATATAAAAAAACTATCAATTTCTTCAAAAAATATTTTAGCGTCATAATTGCTTTTATAGAAAGATAGACAAAAATTTTCATTAAATTTCTCCATCCAAAAGTCATACCAAAATTTTAATGAGTTTAAATTACTCTGTTGAGTTGAAAGGCTTTTAAGTCTCAATTTTGACATGGTATACAGGAGAGGATAGAGGCATGGAGATTGTGTTTCTTCATTAATTAAAACATATCTTCGATTGTCAGATGGATTCGATAGTTTTACTAGACGAACTAAAAACATGTAGGCATATCCTTATTCGATATCTATTTAAGATAGTTAGGTAAAGTTCTTATATGAATTGAGAACGTCTGGTACAATTCGCTAGACATCTTTTACTTTTAAACGTCGAAGGTTGTTATCGATAACTTTTGCAAGAATACTATTATGAAGTTATGATTAACTTGGAAAATTATTTAAAGCTTATAAGGTATAGTACACCCCTATAAGTTAATCGTATAGTTAACTATTGTAATTAGGAAATTAATCAATTGGATAACATATTTTTAGCTGAAGAACGTATCCGGCTCGGATTTAAAGCAAAAGAAGTTGCTGATTTTGCTGGGGTCGCGGTACCAACTCAATCTAATTACGAGAAAGGCAAGCGAAGTCCTGACACAAAATATTTGTATGAAATATCAAAATTAGGTTTTGATATTCATTATGTAGTTACAGGGGAACGTAGTGTTGACGGAATATCCAAAACCGATAGGTATTTACTGGATTTATTTAAAAGTACACCTAAAAGTATCCAAAGCTTCATAATTTCAGGTCTTCAAGTCCATGTAGATAAATCTTATCAGCAACAAACTATTAAAGAAGATAAAATAATTAATACGTTTGAAAAAATTGAAAATCATTCCGATCAAAAGCTAATTGAGAATGACTGAATTTATAGCTGAGTATAAATATATACCGATCCTAGTTTTGAGCTCAATGATTGCTCATTTGAAATGACCTCGAAGCTCATCTATATAATCTGCCCAATCTTGCATCATCTGTACCCTAGTATCGATTTCATCGAGTCTGTTGTAAGCCCCGCCATGTGTGTCTTTTATCCTGTGACCCAGCTGTAATTCTGTGACGATATCTGAATAGCGTAGCTCAGGCTGTTCCATAAGCAAGGTTTTAGCGGATGCTCGAAATCCATGCGAACACTGCACATCTTTGTATCCAAGCCGGTGGAATATCTGTACCAACGTCGCTTTACTGATATAAGCATTGCTTGAACCGCGCATCGAGGCAAATACATATTCCTTATGCCCAGTAATTGACTGGATGTTTCGTAATCGCGCAATTACTTGCGTGGCTAAGGGAACAACTAAGTGCGAGACCATATCGTCACGACCTTCGCCTTTAGTAGGGGAGAACGCCCATATATTATTGTCCCAATCGATGTCATCCCAACGCATCGAGCGCAGATCGATACTACGCACAAACACGTAAGGCAATAAATTCATAGCCTCTAACGTGGTCTTGCTTGCACCTCTAAAATTCGACATATCCTTTAAGAGAGTCGCAAATTGCTCTGGTTTGGTAATGGCTGGTAAGTGATTGCCTGAGCTGGCAGGTGCAAGTTCACCACGGGTATCTATAGCTACATTTCTATCACATAGTCCTCGAGCGACAGCAAATGAAAATACTTTTTCAGTGTATAACCGAGTGCTTGCACCAACGAAAGTCGCTTGATTTTCATTGTTTTGAATCGACTCGCACACACTCAGTATCATCTCGCTAGTGATATCGTCCATTCTTAAATCACCAATTTCTTGGCACATATATCCTAGACATAAATCCCAGAACTTGAGGGTTGACTCACTGTATGACGGTTTTTTAGATTTACTTTGATCGCGACCTGCTGTTTTATGTTCTCGCCATGCTTTTGTAATCTCAGAAAATGGTGCATTTTTTAGGTGAGTATATTTATTGGTTTGCTCTTTTTGCTGGATAGCTTTAGGGTCAGAGCCTTTTGCGACCGTATTAAGGATAGTCTCTGCTTTATACTTCACTTCATGTAAACTGATTTCCTCGATCTTACCCAACATCATCCTAGGGCGTTTGCCCTCGATATGTGGATGGGAATATCGCAAGTAGTATTCCTTTTTACCATTTGGATAAATACGCAGGCTTAAACCAGCCACACCTGAGACACTGACAGAATAATCTTTGTCTCGGCATTCAAGCTTATTGATATCGTTTGCAGTGTCGATAGCCATAATATATATCCGTAATATGATAATTAAAGTTAATGATAGGTTTATGATTGATGACTTATAAAAAGTCTCTTCTGTAGAAAAATATAAAAGTATTGGACACTATCATGGACACTGGTATTCATTAGTATTTTTAGCAAAGCCTTATAAAGTAATAGTTTTAACACTTAATTATCCCCAAGTGAAGGTTGGGGATAATTATAGTATAGAGGAAAGAGAGGGAGTAAGCCATGTGTTTATTGATATATATGGCGTTTGGGGTAATAAACCTAAGAGAGGTTAAAAGTAAAAACTCTGTTTGCTATGTTTGATAGAGTTCTTCAATTTCTTTATACAAAAAAACATGCTCCTGTACTCGCACAGAATATAAAAATCAGGGTCATAGTACTGTTCTGTGCAAATTTGGAGATGGCAACTTAGTGCTTCAGATAAAAACATCTTGCGAGGAGTGATAGATATCAGAAGACACTAATGAATGCTTTATTGATTTGAAAGGCTCTGTGGGCGAATCAGGGAAGAAGATATTATGACTTGGTTAGTTATGACACTCCTAAGTATAAAATGTATAGAAACCAGACTCATAGTCAAACTAAATAGGACTATCAGTATTAGAGTCTACATGCGCTCTTAGCAGTGATATAGGATAAGAAGCATCAAATAGGGTTTTAGTATTTAATGTCAGCTGTCAATCTATGAGTAACAGTATCCTATATATAGACACGTGACAGTTGACTACATTCAATACGTTGCAAGAGCATTGGCACCAAAGATCCAGTTGATTAAGTTAATAACAACCGAATGATAGTAGATTTGGCTTTTAGGTGACGATTAAGAATGAGGGACTGGATAAGGTGCTGATTGGATATTCTGACAGATGTAGCCAGTATGATGGTGACACGTAGAACAAACTCATCAAATAGTTTAGCTTTGAAGCTTTCTTTGATGAGCTATAAAAGTAACTTATCCTACGATTTGAAAGAGGTTGTTAGCTATATTATGAATATGTGCCAAGTTTGAGTACAAGCATACTAGATGTCAAAAGGATTCCACATATAGTTGATAAAACAGATTCAGTTAAGGTTTGCCATAGTGACGATTGCAATGATTACTTAGCCATGACATGTACATTATATTTGAACGGCTACTAACTAAACTGATTGTTATTTATGATATAGACATAATCCCATGAACTTATCATCGGGTACTGTCCGTTTAACATAATATACATTATACGAAAACAAACCAACGGTTTTAGTAGTTAGGCGAAAAACCATTTATACCATGTCATTCTTATACCTTAGATCAGATTTAATATGAGTTTGAGTTATAGACTTTTACTAACGACAAGTTTCAAGCAAATGCTGACGCAACGTTTTGCCATCCTGATCTAAAACCACATCTGCGACTTGGCAAGTTTTATCATTATCATCACATGACAGCTCATAATAAATATCGCTACCTTGTGCCAAGCTAACCTGAACCAATCCTTGATCAGTTATTGAAAATTTTTTGTCTTGCGTATAGTCAGGATCTTGCGAGTTCCAAAGTACATCGTAATCTATATTGCAGGACGTCTGAGTTTTATCAAAATATGCTTGCTCAAGTTGCATCGCTGCTTGCAAGTCAGCATCAGCATATTGCTGCAGCACTACAGGATTACTCATACCTTGGTCATCAATATCTTGTTGGTACATTTTCGTGATGGTCGCAATCTTTATATCAGCCATGGCATTTTGTTTCTGATCTACTTTTGGTACATCCGCTATAGCGTGACCGACAGGCATCAGTCCTATGGTCAATAGTAATGTCAGCGATTTATATGTTGGCATGGTGTTCTCTACGGGCTTTTATCCTATGAATGTTACAGTCTATTACATCATAGCCATATTAGGACTCTGCTGTATTATCGTATCATTCAGGTTTACTTACCAAAATATCGATTACATAGCGATTTTATGGTATTTTTTACGGGTTCCCATGACAATTTATAGTGATGTTTCTTTCGCTAATAACTGTGCTAAGGATGATTTTATGATGACATTACCTGCGTTTTTTAAGGAAAAATCTGCGACATTAGCCTCTAGTAGTCTTCTGCTATTCACTCTAGCTGCGACAGGTTGTCAGTCTGCTTCTGAGTCCAGTGAAGCCATTGTATCTCAGCCAACCAGTAGCTCATCAACACCTAGTAATGCTGATATCAGTCAGCAAACCCTTAGGCAGCAAGCGTTACGTATACAGCGCGCACTGGCAAATAAGGACTTTTCTAGAATCACTAATGATATCCATCCAACACGTGGTGTTCGTTTTTCGATGTACGCTTATGTACGGCCTGAGTCAGATAGAGTCTTTAGCCGCGGGCAATTTGCACAGTATTTACAGCAGTCCAATATCCAATTTACTTGGGGCGAAAAAGACGGTACTGGCGATCTATTGGTCACGCCGTTGCCTACTTATTTGGATACTTGGGTGGATGGTAAAAAATTCAATAACGCTAGCATCAATGTCAATGAATTCAAAAATAATGGTAACTCTATCAATAACTTAAAACAGATATACCAAACATCAGATGTTGTAGAATTTTATTATAAAGGCACGGATGAGTATGATGGTATGGACTGGCGTGTTTTGCGCTTGGTATTTGATGAGTATCAAGGCAAGCGATATCTGGTGGCCATTATTAATGATCAATGGACGGTTTAAGGTGTAGAAAAACGATTGCCCGATAACTTTTATAAGGCTTGTTTAAAGTGGCAGCCTACTCTATCTGGTTATAAATGCTATATATTCAATTAAAAATATATAGCAGCTTGTGTTACATGGTCTTTGGTATAGTTTTTAATGACAAGCTTTGTCAGTTTTAAACTCGGGACTTTGTGCGGTTTTTTTGATTAATTTTAGCGCTCGTTGTAGCTCGCTTGAGTTTTTATAGAAGCGCTGTTGATTGAGCTTATAGCCTTGTACTAAGTATTCACGTAGTCGCTGCGTTGCCCAACGCCTAAATTGTACGCCTTGAGGAGATCTGATGTTATAACCGGCTGATATAACCACGTCTAAGTCATAAAAAATCACCGGACAGTCTGAATTTGCAATATGCATTTTTTGAATATTAATTTTCTCAGTGATTTCTTCATTTTTTATGGCATTAGCGATATGACGAGAAATTACTGATTAATTACGACCAAACAACTCGGTCATTTGTGCTTGTGACAGCCAGACAGCCTCTTGCTCGAAACGTACATCCACTTGCGCCTTTCCATCAGCACTTTAATAGTTCTCTACTTTTTCCCCATTATCACTTATAGTATTAATTACCTCAACTTCCCCAATTCCAATATGCTTATGCTGTCTTAAATACAGCTTACTATCACCATCTCTATAAATATCATTTATAACGGCGCCTGACGAAAGAATTTCGCCATAATCTGATAAATATCCGGATAAGCATCAACTAGCTTTTGTGGCGTTTCAAAAAATACTTCACTGAGAACGGCAAAAAACTCCGCAGGATTGGTCGCTCCATACCGATCAAGCCCTGACTTGCGATGTGTTTGAAAATTTTCAAAATCGCGGCTCATAATCTGTGTCCAGTTTGCAGGATCCATATCAGGTTGCATCGGCGGAAAGCCATTGGCGCGGCCATTCATCATATCGAGTTTATGCACAAACTCATGAATGACAACGTTGTGTCCATCACGTTCTCCTGAGTGCTTGGCATCTTTCCATGAAAGAATGACAGGCCCTCGCAGCCATGCTTCTCCGCTACGGTGTTGACTGCCTTTGTGAACGATACCAAACTCATCTACTGTAGTGCTATCACTCTTGTACGAGCCAGGATAAATGATGATGGATGACCAACCAGCATACCAGTCAAGACCTAAGTTCAAGATAGGCAAACAGGCTTGTAGTGCAATCGATTGTCTCACAGCATTGGTAATCTCAAAACCTTGTGCACCAGTGATGGATTTATCAGCCAAAAATAACGTTGCGAGCTCAAACAGATGTAATAGCTCATCGGTACTTAATCGATCCAATATAACAATACGTTCGGCTGCCTTTTTCCAGTCAGCCTGAGTAAATTCGCTATTGTCTAGTATACGCTGTTCGCGCCAGTCTTTTATGATGCCAAACATATACGCCACCCCTATCCTTTTAATATTTCGCACACATTGGTATTACTGAATCTGAAAATTATATCGGCAATCAGCAATATGCCCTTATAATTTATATATGGAAATATATAAGCAAAAAACGCTGCTCATAAATGAATTATTGAGCAGCGCAGGCTTACATCTACACATTAAGATTTAAAATTGATATTGCAAGCCTAGTTGTACTGAGCTGTCTTTATCATCACGTGCAAAGGTGGTATCACCATTCAGATAGGCATAAACGTTTTTATGAACCTTGTTACTCACACTCAGCTCAAAATGTCCATAGTCGTCATCTTTATCTGTTTGGGTAATACTAACATTTCTCGTTTGACCGTCAGCTAAAGACGTTGTCGATAAACTATCTGTTAAACCATCGTCGATCACATGCACGTAAGCGATTTTACTTTGAAGTTTGGCAGGCGTACCCATCAAATTAAAACCATACTGCAACTGATAACCAAGCTCTGAATCCCATGCCTCACTAGAGGTGCTATCAACCTTTAGTGCAGTACGAGAATCAGCATTGCCACTGGTATAACCATCTATGTCTGTATCACTGTAATTCAGACCCAAAAAGGCACCATGCGCGACGTTTTTCTTGATAATAAAATTATAGCCAAGCTCATTGTATGCGCTAAACACATCAGCATCAGAACTACCGCGTTCGCTATTGTTGATAATGTTGATGCCGTCATTACCATCCAGTGTTACCGTTCTATTAACATCCAAGTCATGTTTAGATAAGCTCAGAGATGTGGTGTTCCACCAAGCCGTGTCTTTTCCGCCCAATAAAGAATAGGCTTGAATGCCATAGCTTGTATCTTTTTTAATACCATTTTCTATGCCTTTATTGTTTTGATTAGCCGCTTGCACACCTGCGCCAACACGCCATCTCGGCTGTATAGTATATTCGCCATATAGACCAATATTGGCGCGAGTGCCCTCTTGCACCTCATCAGCATCCACGTAGCTTTGAGATCCATCTACCCAAACCTGAGTACGCGACTCGGAATCAAAAGGCTTCGCATCATCGAGAGTATGTAATGCCAAAGCATTGGCACGCTCAAGCACCGCTGAATGTGAGTCGGTAGCATTAATTTTTAACGCAGCACCCATCGTGTTTTGCAAATTGATGGCGCTCTTGGTTGATGCGATGATATCAGCATTGGTTTGCTCCACAATCAATCTGCTAATGATACGTGAGTAGTCTCGAATTCTTTGCGCTATGCGTTCTTCACCAAAAGCCGCAGTAAGTACTTCTTCGTTATCTAATGCAGGGTTATGCCACGTATAGCCGCCTGGAATATCTGGGTTTTCAGTTTGCGTATAACCATCATAATCAGGCCCAAGGCCCCAGTTAGTCGCTTCAAACCCGACGACCTGCATGACGCTATCAAAAGACTCCTGATCGCTACAGCAGCCAACGCCATAAGGCTCGTATGGCTCTGTCTCACCTGGTGCAATAATGGCTGGATTGACTTCTAGTGTAATACCAAGCTCTTTAGCAATGCGCAGTGCATTTTCACGCAAACTTACATTGGCAGCCACTTCGTTGCCATCATTGTCATAAGCATTTCGCCCTGCATTGGCATACATTTTGTCGCCTGTAATCAGACTGTCTAGGTTAATCATACCCAACGCTGTTGATTTTTCCGCGTCCGTTAGTTGATCAACAAACGCCCTTGACCCATTGAGACCGCCCTCCTCTGCACCAAATGCCACAAATTGGATGTCATGCTCTGTCTCAATACCTGTCAGGTTTTTGGTCAACTCAGTTAAGACACCAGACCCAGAAGCATTATCGTCCAGTGCCTCTAGATTTGCATAGTTTGGATAGGCAACGGCAGAATCATAATGTGCGCCGACAAATAGCGTTCTGTTGGTATCAGCCCTGCCTTTTTGAGTCACGACAACGTTATTACTCGTTAACGTCTGACCTCTGAACAAACCACGAGGCGCTACGAAATCAAACGTTTGACGATTGACTTGGTTGTTACTGCCATCGATGGTCATGCGCTGCTGCATATAATTAGCGGCTTGGACTTCTTTATCGGAACCTGTATAACGACCAGCATAATCACGGGCGAGCGTCAGCGCCGTTTCTGTACCATAATCACCGTAGTTGGCCTCTGCAAATACTTGCGAGCCTGTAAGCAGTGTCAGCGCTGCAACCACTGAAATCTTAAGCGGTGATAAATTAGTATCCAAACTGCTTCTCCTTGGTTAAAGAACTATAAACGATACTGAAAAATAACCTAAAATAATGCAGTTTACAAGATAAAAGACATATGTTTGCTTACTTGATTTTTAAGTAAAGCGATGGATTATTTAAACGCTATGTACCTACCTGCGAGCAATATTTACGAATCGCTGTTTAATATTTATTGTCACCTTCATACTGCTGATTTACCGGGTTATTCGGGAAGGCTTTATTAATACTTAGCTTTGGTTAGGTCAATGGCATCCAACTGAACTTCAACCACACGAAGTGCCATCGTCTTCCAGTCTAGCTCCAGTCCATCGGCGAACACCACATGGTGACTGATACTGACGTACCCATGTACGATTGCCCAGATATCTAACGCTATTTGCCGACGTTCCGTCACGCTAGCCTCTTCTGATAAATAAGAACCTGCCACCCGAACCAACTTTGAAAACGCGCTATCTCTTGCTGCAATGGCCTCGATTGAGGGCTGATAACCTGCATCAGATTCCCCAAAAATCAGCCGATAGTGTGCTTCATATTTTTCTCCGACGTTGAGATACCCTAGGCACGCCTCTAGCACTTGCTCTTTGTTTGCTCTACCCTCTGGAATGACATCCATGGCTTCACGAACGAGATTAAACCCTTCTATGTACAGCGCATCTAGTATGCCTTGCTTACCTTGGAAGTGACTGTATATACCGATGGTGGACAGTCCTGCCCGCTTGGATATAGCGCGTACACTCAAGGCGTCCCCACCCCCTTCTAAGAAAAGCTCAGATGCGGCGTTTAGTATTTTGGTTCTGGCATCCATTAGATTCTCACTATGTCTTGACAATTATAACAGTGTTATTCTAGTATATAACACTGTTATGTACAAACGATTATAAATTGATTGCATTGATAAAAACTCAACTTAAGAGTAAGGACGCTATGAGTATTCAACAACTAGAAACGGATTATCTAATCATTGGTAGTGGCGCGGTGGGCATGGCTTTTGCCGATGTGCTGCTCACAGAAACAGATGCTAATATCATTATTGTCGATAAACATCATAAGCCAGGTGGTCATTGGAACGATGCCTATTCGTTTGTCACACTGCATCAGCCATCGTCTTTTTATGGCGTTAGCTCACGTGAGCTTTGCGGCGGTATGATTGATAAAATTGGTTTAAATAAAGGCTTGTCTGAGCTGGCGTCAGGCGCAGAAGTCATGGCGTATTTTGATAAGGTCATGAAGCATACGTTTTTACCAAGTGGTCGCGTGAAGTACTTCCCGATGTGTGAGTACAAAGGCGCCGGCAAGTTTTCATCGTTGCTGTCCGATACTAGCTATGAGGTTAAGGTCAATAAAAAAATTATTGATGGCACTTACTTCAAAACTTCAGTACCAGCGACCCATACCCCAAACTTTGAGATTGCTAAAGGTGTTAAGTTTGGCCCGTTAAATGACTTACCGAGTTTAACCAAACCCCGTGATGGTTACGTGATTATCGGTGGCGGAAAAACAGGTATAGATGCGGTTTTATGGCTACTAGAAAACCAAATTGATCCAGACCATATCACATGGATTATGCCAAGAGATGCTTGGCTGATCGATCGTAAAAATACCCAACCCTCTCGTGAATTTTTCACCCATACTATAGGGGCTCAGGCTACTCAAGCAGAAGCGATTGCTGAAGCTGAAAGCATCGAAGACCTGTTTAATCGATTAGAAAAAGGTGGCGTATTAATGCGTATTGATCCAAATGTACGCCCGCAAATGTTCCATGGGGCTACCATTAGCAGTGAAGAGCTTAAGCAATTACGCCGTGTTAAAAATATTGTGCGTAAAGGACGCGTGACTCGCTTAGATACGGACAAGATTTATTTTGGTGAGGACAGCATTTCTACCACTCCCAACACCATGCATATCGACTGCTCTGCACGGGCAGTACCAGTGACAGAGACATACGATGTATTCAAAGGTGATACTGTGGTGGTGCAAACCGTACGTACCTATCAGCCTGTATTTAGTGCCGCATTTATCGCCCACATCGAGGCCAATTACGATGACGAAACTGTCAAAAATGAGTTATGCCAAGTGGTGCCAATCCCAAATCATGATACGGACTTTTTGGTTGGCCTTGTTAAACAAATGCAGAATCAGATGCGTTGGTCAAAAGAGCCTGCGCTACGTGAATGGATGATTAACAATCGCTTAGATGGCTTCACAAAATTGGTACGAGCCAGCGAAGACACCCCTCCTGAAGAGCTTGCTATTCTTAAACGTCTAAAAGAAGCAGGACCAAAAGTCGCTGCAAACATGCCCAAACTCATGGGTGAAATTATGCAAATAACGGCAGCACGTCACGCCAACACCGCTAATTCCTAAAAAATGTCTGCCAATACTATCTATCAATCAAGGAAGCGACTATGCCAGAATTTCAAACCAACAAAGCAAACCTAACCCAAGCTCGCCTGCAAGAGACGCCTATACACACTCTCGGCGATGGCGAAGTACGGGTCAAAGTCGATCGCTTTGCTTTTACTGCCAATAATATTACTTATGCGGTCATGGGTGACCAATTACGCTATTGGCAGTTTTTTCCGCCAAACGGCAACGAGCCTGAGAAATGGGGTATTATTCCAGTATGGGGATTTGGCGATGTGATCGAATCAAATAGCGATGCACTACCTATCGGTGAGCGCTTATTCGGTTACTTCCCGCCCGCCAATGAATTAATCATAACACCCAAGCGAGTCACCCAAACCAGTTTACTTGATGGTAGTGTCCATCGTGCCGAGCTACCACCCGGTTATAACCTATATCAGCGCGTTAACCATGAACGAGGCTATGACCGCGCCCATGACGATCAGCGCATGCTGTTGTTCGTATTGCATCTGACCTCATTTTGCTTACATGATCTGTTGAAGAGTAATGATTGGTTTGGTGCAGAGCAAGTGGTGATTATTAGTGCCTCTAGCAAGACCAGTACTGGCTTAGCATACGGCTTAGTTAATGATAAAGATGCACCGCACGTTATCGGCCTCACTTCAAACCGTCATGTAGATTTTGTTAAGTCAATTGACGCTTATGACAGTGTGCTTAGCTATGACACCCTTGAGCACATTGATGAAAATAAGCCGACGGTTATTGTCGATATGTCGGCTAATACTGACGTGCTTAGTCGTATACATAGACACTTAGGCGACAACATGCGTTACACCAGCAATGTTGGTCTTACACACTGGGACGAGCCACGTCATACCGAAGGTATCATTCAAGCGCGTAGCCAACAGTTTTTTGCACCAAGCCATGTACAGCAACGTATGAAAGAATGGGGCCCTGAAGAATTTAATAAACGCTCTATGCACTACATCATGAATAGCACTACAAAAACTAGTACGTGGTTAAAGATTCAGGAGCTTGATGGAGTCAATGGCTTACTGGAGGTTTATAAAGATATCTGCGAAGGTAAGATAGCTGCTGATGAAGGTTTGGTAGTCGTCATGGGTGACAATGAATAGATAGAGTAACTGGGTTATCAATGTCTAACTATAAGATTATTACTTATTAGCTATTAATAAAGCATAAAAAAGCAGAGAGTCTTGCCAATAAACTCTCTGCTTTTTGTGCGTTATACACTGACTACAGACATACGCTCTACTCACAGTTTTTAAGTTTTTAAGTTTAAAAGCTTTTAAACTTAAAAACTATGGTTTAGATTGCGGTTTAACGTACCCATCCTTTGTCTTTTAAATAATCATGCAGCCCTTCAGCGAACTGTCTGTAGCCCGCAGCATTGGCATGAATTTTATCAGACTTTAGAGCCTCGTCTGATAGTATAGTGGACCAGCCATCAGAATACAGAGGTATGCCTTCAGCTTCCGCAATATCTTCATACAGTGGATTATCACTTGCCTTACCAAACAAAGCACTAGTACTGAAGTACGGCTCAGCGATTAGGACAATGTCAATATTGTTGGATTGTAAGGTATCTATAGTCGCGATGATATTATCCCGCGTGGTATCAGGTGCGATGCGCTGCAACACATCATTACCACCTACACCCAGTAAGACTAAATCTGGGTTTTGCTCAGTGATCTCATTCACGCGAGTAAGCACATCTGCAGAAGTATCACCATTGACGCCTGCATTAACGACGTTCCATTTGCTTAGCTCTGCTAGCACCGTAGGATACGCTGTTTTAGGATTTGCGCCGTAACCATAGGTTAATGAGTCGCCAAGTGCGACCACTGTGCTACCAGCGGGCAAGGTATCTTGTTGTGGTTCGCTACCACAGCCAGTCACACTGATAGTCGCTAACAACCCTATACCTGCCAGCATTAAAAACCTTCCACGTAGCTTCACGTCTTCTCTCCTCCTGTTTCTATTGAGTTAAACTTATTGGAATTAGGTTCAAGTTTTTAAAAATCTATTATTTAACTCTTGTTGTATGTTGCTCAGTAACCGTTGTATAGTCCATACAGGAGATAGACTACCTGTTGGGCGCAGTACAAGTGCTACTCTACTTAGCATAGACAGTGTATTCATCATAAAGTATAACTTTACCAAGGATACGTGAGGTATTTATGAATAAAACAGCATCTCAAAGTCAGTCTAAAGATGGAAACCCAGACAAAGAAAAATCTGCAAATCAAAGCCAGAGTCAGAGTCAATCCATCAAAGTGCCCAATGATAATACTAAAAGTCCCGCGTCAACACCGATCGAAGATACCTTAACAAAAGACACTTTAGACAAACCTGAGCAAAAACCACAAAGTTTCGATGAATTGCAGATAAGTAAGGGTAAGTATCGCCCAGTGGCACAAGCTGTTGGCCATTGGCTTGATAACATCAACATGGATGCCCTCAATTATCTAAACGAACAAGCAGAAAATATCTTTTACCGTAAAGGGGTCACCTTTACCGTCTATAGCGATGCCAAAAACATCGAGCGTATGATTCCGTTTGATATCATTCCACGCATTATTGCAGCGAGCGAATGGAAACAAATAGAAGCAGGCTGTAAACAACGTATCACCGCTCTCAATGCATTCTTACATGATATCTACCATGACCAAGCTATCATGAAGGCGGATATTGTCCCTGCCAGCTACGTCTATGCCAGTGGCTGCTATGAGCCATGGATGATGGGCATTGAGCTCGACAAACCTATCTATTCGCACATCAGCGGTATTGATTTGATTCGAGACGAGACAGGTAAGTTTTGTGTGTTAGAGGATAACCTGCGCACCCCATCAGGCGTCTCATATATGCTTGAGAGTCGCAATATATCAGAGACACTATTAGCTGATATATTTACTGAAACGCCTATTATGGGTATTAGTGATTATCCTAACCGACTCAAAGCCTGTCTTGCCAGCTCAACATCCAAATATGATCCACAGGTCGTCATTTTAACGCCAGGTCGCTTTAATAGTGCCTATTATGAGCATGCCTTCTTAGCGCATGAGATGAATGTGCCACTCGTTCATGGTTATGATTTGGTCGTTGAGGACAGCAAAGTCTATATGCAAGGCATTCGCGGCAAGGTACAAGTCGATGTGATCTACCGCCGCATTGATGATCCCTATATTGATCCGTTAGCCTTTAAATCTGACTCCATATTGGGTGTATCAGGACTAATGAGTGCTTATCGCGCTGGCAACGTGGTAATTGTTAACGCCCCAGGTACGGGTGTGGCCGATGATAAGAGTTTATATCCTTTTGTGCCAGATATGATCAAATTCTACTTAAATGAAGAACCTATCCTACCTAATATCGAGACATACCAGTGCCGTAAGCCTGATGATCTCAAATATGTGCTCGATAATCTAGACAAGCTGGTGGTAAAAGAAACGCAAGGCTCAGGCGGCTACGGGATGCTTATTGGTCCAACGTCGACCAAAAAAGAAATCGAAGAATATCGCCTGCGCTTGCTTGAAAACCCAGCCGGTTTTATTGCTCAACCGACTATCTCACTATCTACCAATCCTACTGCCGTAAGCGATGGTATCGCACCGCGTCATATTGACTTGCGCCCCTTTATCCTCAGTCATGGTGATGGCACAGTAGATATTGTACCCGGTGGTCTGACACGAGTGGCCATGGTTGAAGGCTCTTTGGTCGTCAATTCATCACAAGGCGGCGGTATCAAAGACACTTGGATTATTGATGACAGTGATTTAGACAGCCAGCAAACCGACAAGTGCTCGCCTTTATCATCAGTGGGTGTCAATGCTTCAGGGCACGCGAATTACTATGATCGCGTCCAGCCCTTAGAAACAGGTTACGAGAGTTTAGATGATGCGCCCATGATACTGCTACTCTCTACCGCCAGTCACTTAATATGGCTAGGCCGATATAGTGAGCGTCTGTATTACTACGACGATGTGATGAAACAACTTATCAAAGGCGATCTCAAAAAATCACAGATCAGACATCTAATTAGTCACTTAGGGTTTGCCGTTGATGGTGAAGTGTCACTGACCACCATGAAAGCACAAATGATGGCTGATTTGGAACAAAACATCATACCCAATATCGTGCAATCGATTGAGGACAATGTCCAAGAGGCCAAAGGTGTCATTGGTAAAGATACCGCTGAGCTGTATAACTTGATCAAGCGTTTATCGAGTGCTGGCACGTATCGAGCGGCGACCTTGCAGCTACACGCGTGTAACGCTGCGATGAAACAAGAAAATCCGACAGTGACTTGCTTTTGGCAATTAGGGCGTCACTTTGAGCAGCTTGAGCGTGCCGTCTTGTTGGGAGAGGATTCAACAGAGATCAGTTTTGAATTCAGACACTGGATTAATGAGTTGCCGGAGAATACGCGCTGGCGTGAACTTATCCGCTTGACCAACCAGATGATCAGGTCAAAGAAATTTAGTGATTTTGCGCTGATTAGCAAGGAGTTCAATCTCATATTGCGTCAAGGTGTATAGAAGGTGTCTAGCCAAAAACCAATAACAACGGCTTATGAGACATATGGAATAAACAGAAAATAGAAAGATGCTATAAGGAAAATGCCATGAAACTTCAAATCAGTCACCAAACCAACTATTATTACGATGAGCTGGCACAGCGCAGTGTACAGTATATACGCATGACCCCCATGCAAATGCCGCACCAAACCATTCATAAATGGGATGTGATGCTCCCTAAAGTGGCGACCAATCAAAAGGATGGCTTTGGTAATGCATGGCTCACGCTCAGTCGTAACGAGGCACATAACAACTTACAAATGCAGGCGTCAGGTATCGTTGAGATTAACACCGAAACCGAACGTTTAGAGGATATGGATCATGTCCCCTACCTGCTATTTACCGTACAAACCCCGTTGACCAAATGCTCACAAGAGATGCGAGAATTCGCAGCGCCATACCTAAAAACCCCTACTCATGACAGCTTAAAGGCAATGGCAAATGCCCTTATTATGAAAATGCCTTTTGTTAAAGACGTCACGCATGTGGGTACGACCGCTGCTGAGGCGTTTGCGACAAGTGCAGGTGTGTGCCAAGACCATACGCATGTATTTTTAAGTATCTTGCGCGATCAACAAATTCCAGCGCGTTATGTGTCTGGTTATCTGTATGACGATACCGAAAATCACATGGCCAGTCACGCATGGGCTGAGGTTTGGCTGGATGGTTACTGGTATACTTTTGATATCTCAAATCAGGCATTTACCCCAAACTCACATGTGTATGTGGCTATTGGGCGAGATTATCTGGATACGGCGCCTGTTCGCGGCGTGCGTATGGGCGGCGGTTACGAAAATCTTTACAGTTTGGTATTAGTCAAAAAGCTATCATAGCGTTTGCTATTTTCTATTACTTTTTTCATCAAGGGTATCTTATGACCTATTGTGCTGCCATTCGTCTAAAAGACGGTATGGTCTTTGCCAGTGACACGCGCACTAATGCCGGTGTTGATCACATATCGACATTCAGAAAATTGTATCAATACGGCGTTGAGGGCGAGCGCTTTATGGTATTACAGACAGCTGGTAGCTTAGCGACGTCGCAGGCAGTGTTCAATAAACTACAAAGCGACATTGACCAGCGTGCTGAGAGCAACCTCAATACAGTAGCGACGTTGTTTGATGCGGCGCAAATGGTTGGTGAATGTATGCGTGAAAAGATGAACCATGCAAAAGCAGTCGCTAATTCTAGTCGCGATGGCGCCTTTACCAGCTCGTTTATGCTTGGTGGTCAAATCAAAGGACAGCCACCTGAGCTATACCTGATTTATCCTGAAGGCAATTGCATCAAAGCCACTGAAGATACGCCCTTCTTTCAGTTAGGCGAAAGCAAATATGGTAAGCCTATCTTGGATCGTTCTGTCAGCTATAACACGGATGTAAGACACGCGGCACGTGCGTTGATGCTGTCATTTGATTCCACGATTCACTCAAATCTATCAGTCGGTATGCCGATAGATTTTGTACTTTATGACAATGACAGCCTAGCTCTGCCCAACGGCCGACGTATTGATGAGCGTGATGAGTACTTTAATACGATTCGTCATCAATGGTCAGATGCGTTACGTCGCACGTTAGTTGAATTGCCTAAATGTCCTGATGGTTATTGGGGATAAATAGTTCCGTATAAAATCATATTTTTGTACTAAAGGGCTTTTTTATTATCAACTAATAATCAGGCAATAAAAAACCGGAATAGCGCTGAATAAACAGCACTACTCCGGTTTTGCGTTAAAGGCCTTGAATGCCATCATAATGATGTCACACTCAATTGTTGTGTAATCTACCTCATGACCTGGTACATGGAAGACTCACTGGACTGCACCTAGATAAAGGCCCTAGTGCATTAGCTCAATCACGATTGCGTGATTGCGCCAGCGAGCTAATGACACTAGGGCCTTTATCTAGGTATTAGCAGGACTGAAACAGTCTTCCTTGGGTAAAATGTAATGGCTTGACTCGTGGACGACGCAACGTCGCCCCTCACCGTAAACGGTGAAACGCTAAATCTCACAACTCGTTAAGTTTGCCTCATAATAGTTATTATTGTCAATATATAATTGCAAATAAAATTATGCGCGACGCTATATGTCGCAGCTCATATATTTCCTTACAAAAGTCCTTGATATTTTCTGTGAAACGCGCTTTTATGGTGCTACAAAATTACGCGCACTGACAAAATAAAAATTAAGGCAAATTTCTATGAGTCTGTCATTTTCACAAATTCAGCAAGCTTGGCAAGCCCAGGATCCAAGTTTGGTCGATAAATTATGTACATTGGCAACTCAAGCTGATGCGATTCCCGAGACGCCCATCCCTGAGCATGAGCTTACTTTTGATCGGTTTTTAGATAAGATATTTAGTCATCAATTTCGGGAGCAACACCCCGAAGTACAGTTTGCAGAGCGCGTGGCAATGATTGCCAAACTGGAAGCAGATGAAGGCGTTTACCCCCTCCCAGATCGCTACAAAATCCACATAATACTGACCGCACTGTGGGAAGATGGCAGCGCGTATTCTAGAACTATTTTAAAACAAGCCATTACAGCTTTGCCAGTCAGCTACGGTGTGTGGAAGGGTTTAAAGCGTATTTATAAACAAGCTGAATTTTCTCAAGATTATGAGATTTTTGGACAAATAGCTGCCAAGATTGATTTACAGCGTTTCAATCAAACCGCCAACTCTGCGGTCAGCCTAGCCACCAAAACCTATATGAGCCTTAGAGCATGGCGTTATCTACGCCAGCTAGGACAGCAAATGCCAATTGGCTACATTGATGCCGCCGTTTCTGTACTCGCCAGCTATGACGAAACCATGGCGGCAGGCAGCCCTGAACAAACAAACAGCTGGGTGCTCAATCACATCTGCTTTCATAACAGCCTTGATTATGGCGTCAATCGATTCAGCAGCCGCTCACCTCGCAAGCTCTTTGATGCAAAAGGTCGCGCGTTCTCTGAGGCGTGGCAACGAGACCCCGAGCCGCTTATTGAGTTACTGGCCATCGCCAAAAATGAGACTGTCAGACAGTTCGCAACCGATAGTCTAAAGCATGACTTTAAGACCCAATTACGTGATGTGAGTGGTGAGACGCTACAATATTTATCTGCCGGACAAGCGCATAGCAAAGCACGTGATGAGATGATTGTTTGGCTATTAGAAAATTCACCGCATTTTGAAAAGTCTAAATTTCAAGCATTGGGCTTGCATCAAGTCGTACTGCAACTACTTCATTCACACTATCCTGCCGCCTATCAATATGCGATTGGCTATGCCAAAAGCTATGCTCAAGACTTATCGCTCACTGAGCTGATGTTACTGGCCATGTCAGATTATGAACCTGTTAGAGCATTTGCCATTAACAATATCTTGAGTCGTGATCCTGTTTCTGATATCGGTGTCAATGGCTGGGGTCAGCTATTAGACACAGAGCATCACTATCAAACCGCGAGCAAACAACTTAGCAAACACTTTACGCGACGTGACTTGACCCCTGAGTGGTTTTTTGAACGACTGACTAGCGGTAGAACACACAGCGTAAAATTTTCCATAAAAAAACTGCCTGAGCTTTATAGCGCCAAAGAGCTAGGGACTGAATACTTTATTCGCGTTGCCCAGCAGTTAGATGTACCAGAAGTACACGACTTCTCTGCTCATGACGACAGCTACTGCATGGACTTTGCGTTGGATCAGCTCAGACGTTTGGATTTGAGCCAAGTAAACGCTGCCGTGTGGCAAACACTATTGTTACACCCATTATCGCAAGCGACTATTACCGATTGGTTTGATGAAGATGTACTGTCAGCAGCAACGCTTGATATGAGCTATTGGCATGCACTTGCCTATGAGCCTGATTGGCAAGTGAGTGAATATGTTGAGCAATTAAAATCTGCTGACACTCCTATTAAAAACTGGCAAACGCATTTAACCTTCGATGAATGTTTAGCAGAAAACGTGCGGGACTGGCTATCTGATGTGCGTCGGTTTGCGCCGATAGATTTAGGTTTCGACTGGCTTATGAATCTTGCGCATAGCGAACAAGCGCTCTATCGTGAATTTGCGATTGAACGCATTAACAAAGGATTCTTGCCTGCCGACTTTATCGCATATCTCGACAGCAACGAAGGCGACTCTACTGACAACGCTTCCAGTAATAGCGCTGACAATAAAGACTCAAATAGCGATGCTGCTACTGAAGTAGATTTAACTGGCCAACGCTATTTATTCACAGGCAAGATGCAAAGTATGACTCGTGGCGAGGCCGAAAAAGTTGTGAAAGCGGCTAATGGCGCTATTAGCAGCGCCGTCAACGGCAAGTTAGATTACTTGGTCATCGGTGATGATGGTTCACCGTTGTACGGTAATGGCCGTAAAGGTAGCAAGCAAGTTAAAGCCGAAAGCTTAATCGCTGATGGTGCGCCGCTAAAGATTATTTCCGAAACCGCTTTTTTACAGATGCTGAGTGGTCAATCGAGAGAGGTATCTGAAGACGATACTTTTGCAGGTGCCAATGCACTGTGGCATATGGCAACAGATGACGCTACTGCACCTATCAGTGAGCTTGCGATCAGCTACCTCAGTCATCATCATGAACAGATCTGTATGGCACTGACAGACAGACCAGTCGATCCCGATGCGATTATCCCTTCTTCATTCTTTGATGCGGAGCGTGTCATTCCTTTACTGCAACACCGTAACAGCCAGCTGCGAGAATTTGGCTTATTACTGAGTGAGTATGAGATGGCGACGTGGCAACCAACGCCAGCCCTATGGCTGATGATGGCAGAATCTCCCTATACGGATATCACTCAACTGCTAAAGCGTGCGCTATTGGACAAGCCATCTGTTGCCAATCGACGTTACCACGTTCAGTCAGCACAGTTGAATGCTGGCATGTTGAATGCGTTGATTGAAAGCAAAGCGCGAGTCGCTCGCCAAATCGGTATCACTCTACTACAGCGTCATGCCAATTTCCAAGATGTGCAGTCTTTATATCAATTGACCCAAAGTACAGACCGTGAAGTACGTTATGCTGCCGTGACCATGCTATGGAAACACTATAAGGCGCGTCACGTGTCTCCAAACTGGCAACCAGCCAATAGCGATAGTAAAGATAAAGATGCTGCACGAGATAAAGACAGCAGCGCTCAACCACTCATAACAGAGCAGTCAGATAAATGTTTGGCAAGCTTGCCTGCAGAGGTCGATCAGCTACTAATGCTACTACGTCGTGGTCTATTCGAGTTACCACCTGGACGTCTAGGCGGTTCGCAAGAGCCCAATGCTAGTGACAGTAATAAGCATAAGCAACAACGTTATTCAGATAAAAACTCAGCATCATCACAGTCATATGAGGCAGCTGAGTCAGATAGCAATATCACGCTAAAACCCATATCTGCGAGTCGTGCCAAACTGGCATTGATTGAGACTTTTCGTGATGTGGCATTGGCCGATAGCACCTTTGCAGCGCTCATCATGCCCACACTGTTCACCTTTACACATTCGGCAGGCAAGATGGAGCGTCATGCGTGTTTGGTTGCCGTCACACGACTATTGCATCGCTATCCTGAACTATCTAAAAACCTGCAACCAGTGGCATCGGCTTAACGGCTTTGGCAGACATGGATAAATAAATACTTTAAAAAAATATGACGTCACCTCAACTGAGATAACACCATGAAAACAGTAACACTCCCCTATTGGGGTCAAATCATTGGCCTAGTCAGTAAGGCCAACAGCACCCAAGCGGCAACTCAAAAGACAACCAAGCAAGATGGGCGCAGTCTTTTTATTACTCGCCAGCAGCAAGCAGCTGCCACGGTCTTATACGTCCTCGATCAACAAGGTGAGCAATTTAGCTTATCGACAACTGCGCTGCCTTGTGCGATGCAAGCCATCACCAAAATAGATGACAGCACTATTGTGATGATTGGTGATGATGGTCATCTTTACCAAACGGATTGGCAAGCAAAGAAAGTTAAGAAAACCAGTGCTAAATCCTTGCTTGATGCACCTGAAAATAATAACAATGATATAGGCCGTGCTGTAGCCATGGCACCACTACAAGATGCATTGGCTATCTTATATCCGAAACACATCGTGGTATGGCCTTATCAGGACAGTCAAGCCAGCAATACTGTCATTATTGAGCATTATTCGTCTTCTATAGCAGCATCAAGTAAAGAATCCGCATTAACAGCGCTAGCAACGTCAAGTGATGGCTCGTGGTTAGTCGTAGCAGATAAAACGGGAGATGTTAGTAGCTATCAATGGACCTCAGATAGCGTTCAGCTCACTCTAAGTAGTCGCAAACAGCTCCACCTAGGTAAAGTAAACGCGCTTTGTTTTGAGCCAGTCGGGCAGTACTTCTTCTCAGCAGGCGCAGATAAGTGCTTATACCGTACTCATGTCCAAGGCGATCTGCATCCTGTTGATAGAGCCAAGTCTAGCCAACACAGTGAAATGATCACGGCGCTTTGTGTGTCAGACACTCGGCTATTCACTGCCGCCGATGATAAAAGTGTTAAATCATGGGCATTTGATAAAGGTCAGCCAAACAGCTGTAAAGAGGATCTAACCAAGGCTCGACAGATCGTCTTATCTTCTTACGCTGAACAACCAACGCTCATCGTAGTCAGTGCCGATCAGAGCTTACGTTTCGTACCTATTGACCATGCTCAAAGTACGTCACAGAATAGCACCTCACAAAATAGTACGGCAAAAAATAGCAAGCTATTACCAGTCGCTTATATTATCAAAGATGGCTATCAGAGAATCGGCCAATTACTGACAGATGCCTCAAACAATAACGATGTGTCGTTTAAAGAAGGCTTGGCGCTGCTACAGGCGCAAGCAGATAACCAAACATTAGAGCTGGTTAAAAAATTACTTGCTGATAGCGACACGCTCACGGCTAACCAAGCATTGCAATTGGTACAGTGGGTTGCTACTACTAATCTTGATAAAACTGCACAGGTTTTAGAGCAGCAACTAAGCTCGGCGCACAGTGCAAAAGTACGCCTTGCTGCTTTTCATGCCTTGGCCGACCGTGCAAGTACGGCGAAGCGCCCGCTGCATTATCTAGAAGAAGCCTTTAAAAACCGTTACTACGAAGAAGTGGTGGCTTCTGCGTTACAAGGTTACCTAAAGGTCGCGATGAAGGATGCCACAAGCCAGCGCCGCATCTTGCCTATTTTAAGAGACGCGTTGTCACACAGTTTTGCAAATATTCGCAAGCAAGCATTGGCCTCACTTGAGACCTTATTGCCAGAGAACAGTCCGCAAGCAGATTTGATGGCATTAGACTGTAATCAGTCAGACATTGTCCAGTCAGGACTGATTCGTCTGTATCAGCGCGGCATGCTAAACCATCTTGAAGTCTCGCGTCAGTTGATGCTGCTACAGAATCATCGTAATACAGAGATTAGGCAAACGGCATTTTATGTCTCATTACTGTCTCAGCCTAAGTTGGTAGAGGCGTTAAAACAGCAAGGTGACACGCAAACATTGCGTACCCTATCTGATTTTGATGACTTTCGCTTACTGCGTGGCACGCTACTAGATAATGCTAGCAGTACAGCGGCGAATAATAAGGTTAAACAATCCGATGAGGCGATCCGTTTAACCTTATCCACGCAAGATTTTATCTCTCAAGCAGATAATACCCAAACATCTAAGTCTAAAAATAAGGCTAAAACGGCCAAATCCAAAAAGCCTGATACTGAATCTATAAATCTAAGCAATGACACGTTAGAGCCCTTATTACAGAGCTTAAGCAATAGTCACGAAGATATCAGTTTCCGAGCGGCTTATGCGCTGGCTTGCCTACAAGACAAACGGGCATTTGGCACCCTGATTAGGCTTATGAGCCATGATGACAGTGCCATCATCCGTGCTGGTGTCGCCACCGCGCTTGGTCATTTAAATATAGAAGACGCCAAAGCAGTCCTACCGACATTACTAGACGATAAGGACGCAGGCGTGCGCCAAGTGGCTATGCAAGCCTATGGTAAGTTGGCAGACAATGCATTGTCTTGGGCAGCGACGGGTTTTGCTTCTAAACATCAAGATATTCATGAGCAGTCTTTAGCACTGTTTTTAAAGCATGTTGCACCAGATAGCTCAAATAGTGGTGATAGCAGTGATAAAAGTGCTCAGATGTCGTCAGAGATGACAGACATACTGCTACAGGCATTGAACAACCCTTTTACCAGTATTCGGTTAGAAGTGGTTAAAGTTCTATTAAACCGCCAATTTAAGCAGTCATCTGAAAGCGCCATCGTTGACATCATTGAGCTATTGCAGCAAAGCCTCTTTGAAGATGTGCACCAAGTGGCTATAGAGGAATGGCAACGACTGTTGCTAGCGATGAACTCGAAGCATAAAACAAATAAAGCCAATAACACTGAAGAAACGAATCACCAAAAGACCAATCAAGCTGTCCTGACCCTGTTCTTTGCGGATACGTTTGCCGCCATCCGTAAGCAAGCCTTTGACATCTCATTGAAACAGAGCAAACACTTAGGGTTTGCTGACGTCATGTTGAGCGCGCTTGCCAGCCCTTATGCTGATACCAAGCAACTAGCCCTTGCGACAGTGCAAGCCAGAGCGAATACGACTCAGCTGACACAGTTGATGCCAGCTCTAGTGGCCATGTTCGCTGATGACAGTATTGAGCTGCGTAAACAAGCATTAATTGTTGCTTTGGCGCTGACAGACTTACAGCCTACTATTTTAGCGGATCACAGTAGCCTAGATGATAGTAGCGCCGATGATCAACCGAATCATCACGAAGCATTGATTACCGCAGCCCTCAACAGCCCTTATCCTGATATTCAGCTAACAGTCGCGCAACTACTGGCCAGTCAATCACGCCTATATGCTGACGAAGAACAGGCACAGCGGAGTGATGAACAAGCGTATCAAGTCTTTAAACACTATCTAGAACTGCCTATGCCCTCTCAAGGCAAGAAAAGTGATAGCTATACCCAGTGGCACAATCATGTAAGCCAAGCACTGTTTGGTTTGTCTAAACTGGCATACCCATCAAAGCATGATGCGTTAGGTTGGTATGCTAAATATCTACACCACTCTGATGCTGATTTTAAACCTCTTGCACCAAAGATTACGCAGATAGTTTCTTTCGAGGACATTGATCTACTGGTGAAATGGCAAAAAGATGAGCGCGACATTATCAATCAATCAGCCAGTTTGTGTTTGGCTATTTTGGGTGATGCTCGCGGGCAGTACTTCCTTACTCATAACATGAGAGACAATACAGACAATCTTAGTACGCTTGTTGCACCGATGACGCCTACGCATTGGCTACAAGCGCAGCACGGTTTAGGTATTACACATGCACGGCAATTACAGCCTTTGTTTGAGTCAGAGTCCTATGCAGTATCAGCCAGACTGTTATTGATATTTAATGACTTACAGAATGGCTGGCACGATAACAGGCCAACTCCTGAAAAGACCGCTACTAGCACTGGTCGACCCAACCGACTGATAGAAGCCCTAAGCTTTGCCGATAATGACACGGCAGTAGTCTACGCCAACATACTCGCTCGTTACCCAAATGACGTACAACACCCTAATAACCAGTCAGCACTATCGTCAGCATGGCAGTATTTGAGTGATTACTTGTCACGTCAATTAGGCAGTATTTTATCTTCTCACTCTGAAGTCATTACGATGACGATAGATGCCATGCCAAACACGGCAGATAAAGGTGGTGTTAAAGGACAATCGCATAATACGGCCTCTATCCGAGCAAGTACTCTGACAACCGTCAGTACCGAAAACTTACAACAGCTCGCCAACCTCAGTCGCCATCAGCAGCCATTGGTACGCGCCCAAACTATCGATGTTATCTGCAACTTATCTGAATTACTCGCCCATGACTACTATGACGATGAGGACGATGTGTTTGAGACATTACAAAAATGGCAACGCAGTTTGCAGGCATTGTTAAGTGCTCACCCTGTATCAGCCTCTATTCAGGATGTTTCAAACGACGATGCGCAAACAGTCGGTAGCTCTTCTACTGATAAGCAAGACAGTTCCGAGTTGCATTATCCATACCAATCTCTTGCTTTTGGCGCTTGGATTGGCGTCATACGCGCAGGCGATGATTATTATGCTAATAGCAGCACTACAGACCAAGCCATTCGAGGGCTAATGTGGCTTGCTACTCAATCATCGCAGCTTAACACCAATAACAACACTAATAACGATGAGGACTGGCGGGACAGTACCAGTCGCGTGCTATTACCACTACTTAACCACCGTAGTTTTGACACTCGTGAGCTGGCGTGGGAATGCTTGTACAAGCTAAACATGCCTACCAAAAAGCTGGCTGACTATGCCATGAGCACGCCCTATCGAGATATGGTCAAACGCGGCTTGGATTTATTGTTAGATACCGCAAAGAACGATGCCATACAGCAGCAAAGCAAACCATCGGATACAGCGACTGTCAGTAGTAGCGCTGATCAACAACTCATTGATTTGTTAAAAACCAATAATCACACCTTAGCAGAAGAGACCTATCAGCTGCTAAAAGGCCGACTAGGCCATCTGCCAGCCAGCTTGCTCGGGCTACAGACATATTGTCAGTCGCTACTGCCTCAGATCGTTACTGAATGGAAACAAGTCATCGTCACGCCCTTTGCAGACAGTCAATCGCCGTCAGGGCAGCGTCAAGACAAACTGACATTTTTGCTGCACGCTGTGAAGAGTGATGACTGGAATGCAAAATATCAAGCACTGAGTCAACTGGTCGAGTTTCATGACGTACTCTTTGCGGACAGCACGCTATTTGATAGCTTATTTGATTTTGCTGAAGACGCTCAGTCCAGTAATGAGAGATATCGTAGCTGGAAATTACTTACTGAGGCACTCACGTCGTACCAATTCATCAATAAGAACACTGTAGAGGGTCGTTTAAATAGCAGCTTTGATAGTGGTTTAGAGAGTAGCTTTAATATTGCGACTGCTGAACAGGTCGCCAATGAAGCGCACTTACGATTATTAGCCTTACTTGATGATCCACATATCAACAAACCTAAGCAGTTTATTTATAGTGATATCGCTGACCTGCGTAACACGCATCTGGCCGCACCATTACTACAGCGTTTAGAGAACCTGTTTGAGCACACACCGCAAAAGCATAAAGAAGAGCGTAAATACTTATTTGACACTTTGGTGAAAATCAGCGGTTACGATCAGAACATCGAGGACTACCTAGATGAGCGTGAAGACACGCGTTGGTTACAACGTCAGCACCCTAGAGACTCGCAAGTCTTGTTATCACTGTTTACTACGCTTATGAGTCATAGTGATTATGTACTTGCAGCGCTGCTATTGCCGTCACTTGCATGGGTAAAATCGGATGACAGTGATTTATCCTCGCGCATTGATAGCGCTTTGGCGCTAGCCTACGAGCAGATGCCAGCTAAGCATACTTTTAAATTGGTCGAGGCACTGGCATATCGGGCCAAAAGACGACATGGTAGTATTGCCTCATTACAAAACGCTCTACGCAATAAAGACGCCGATGTGCAATTTGCCGCGGCTGAAGGACTCGCTAAATGCGGTCATGCTGATGGGGTCAATATCTTGATGGCCACGATCGATTATAACCCTGATGCTGAGTTCCGCAGCTGCAGTGTGTTAGCCATTGGCGAGCTACTAGGCAGCAGTGACCATCAAAACCAAAATCAAAATGCTGAATCGCCTAATGCTAGCTCGCCTGCGGACAACGCTGATAAAAACTTACAGGTTCATACCTTATACAAAGCCTATGATAAGTTAATCAAACTGGCCGAGGACGACGAGCACTACTTACAAGACGTGGCCAGTGAAGCCTTAGGTCGCCTTGCACAAGGTGGTGACTTTGAGCATAGTCCGCATATTTTTGAGCTATTAAAATCGCACTTGTCAGACCCCGCAATCCATTTCACCAATCCCGCCATTGTCCATTGGTTAAATGGACTGCGCTGGCTGAATACAACGCCTGCTTGGGAAGAAATACGCCACTATATACGCATTCATATCGATAAAGCCATATTCTTCCGTCCACAAAGGCATGCGGTATGGCTACTGCAGATGAATGATAGCGATGCCAATAAAGCATTAATTTTAGATATCTTAAAGCAAAACAACCTAGATCGTGCTGTGCTCATGGCGGCTTATACGGCGGCACAGAAAACTTGGGGCAGTCTTGCGACGCAGATTTATCCTTATGATTGGGCAGCCATCCAAAGCCATAATGATGACTTTGTAGAAGAGACTGAGCATTTGAGTCTAAAGCGTATCATTGATAATAGCAGCATCGATGAGCTGGCAGCATTTATCACCCAGCATGGCGCGCACTTACCAGCCAACATCTTGATGGCACTGCAAAATGCCATTATGGCCAAGCAAGACATGCCAACATCGCAGCTTACCGCGTTGATTACCAGTAGTAACACACTGACACAGCATATTGGACTGTGCTATCTGACCCAATACCCGACCAACTATCTTGATAAAGAGATGGTTACGACGTTGCAGCAGCGTTTTGACACTGCAAGCGAGCAATGGCATACGCTTATTGACACCATCAACCGCAGTCCAACGACCATCAATAATAGTCAGTGGATTGATATGGTTGAGCAAGTGGGTGGCACCATCAGACAACTGGTTTGGCTAATCATGCGTCATGTGTCCATTACAGCTGTCAAAGGTGCTGTCGACAAAACGGCTACTAAGCAGATCGTGGCAATGCTTGATTGGCTCAATGATGCTCGTCAACCATTGACCATCACCTCTATTCCACTGCTCTCTACGACTGTTAGCGGTTGGTGGCAGCAAGCGCTGTTAGGACTACTGGCCAGACCAGTCGCTGACGATAAGGTGTTATCAAATATAGTGCCAACATTGAGCAGCGTATCAACTACGGTTCAATCGCCGCTCACTTATGACAACCAAGCCTTACTATCAACGCTACTAACTCGTATTGAACAAAGCGGTACATCTACCCAAAAATCCATAATAACGGTAGTAAAAAATGCGCTGAAACATAAGGGCTCGTCTACCGAGATACCAATCAATCAGCAGCTACTACAGTGGATCAAAGCCAAAGACGCTGACGCACTTTATCATTGTGCAAATAATGACAACATGGAGATGACGGTTCGCATCCGTGCCATCGAAGCGCTTGGACAGCTACATGATCCAAATATTGAACAATGGCTGACGACGCTCATGGCACATGAAAACTCAGACATTCAGAAGCTTGCTTATAAAGTACTACGCCGCTGGCAACGTGCCATGATACGAGCACAGCAAAAGCGTCCGTTGGCATATAGTCAGGACAGCAGTCAAAAAAGCAATCAGGGTGAAGGAGACAGTCAATGACTATAGATAATCAATTAGACCAAGCATTAGAAACAGAATCAGAAGTAGCAAACACTGATGGCCTGATGATGCAGTTGGACTACGCCGCACCCAGCCAAATCAGTCAAGTTAACGAATCGTCAGATTCACTGTCGGAGGCGCAAACGACCGAACACACTCAGCATGTGGCACTATTTGCTCAGCTAAATCGATCGGAGGTTAACTTCCATGGTAAGGTCAAATCTCCCCTTGTCTTTCGTGACAGTTTGCTAGCCTTATTCGATGTGGTCAGTAGTGATTATCGCTATGTGCCAAAAGACCGTTCAGCGTATACGATCTTTATGCAGATGCGCCGTGCCAATAGCAATAAAAATCTATTTACTGCGCAGCGTGACTATTTCACATGGTTGTTCGATAACGATCCACTCGCCTTTTGTATTTTAGATCCTATTATTCAGGTGCATGAGCAAGGTGTCAGCTTTGAGGTATTTAGCCGTGATGAAGGCTGCTATGCCCAATTAACATTGACCAATGAGATTTTTGAGCAAAATACCAAACCTACCTTTGGTACGACAAGTATTGATTACAGTACGGCCTTGTTTAACGGTATTGAAAAAATACGCGATCATCAACAAACGATATTAGACATTGGTCATGAAGCGGTCGGCTTACAGTTACTTGAAGCCAAACCAGAGACAGCTGAAGCAGATACTGATAGTACAGTAACCAAGCCCACCGTAAAAAAACAGATCATAGAAAAACGCATCAATGTACCAAAAAGCTGGGTCAGAGCACTGCTGCAAGTACAGTCTGCAGGTCAATTGACACAAGACACCATCCATCTCGACCCAATCGCACTGTACAACGTGTTGTTTGAGCTGCGTATGCATGCTGATATCAAAGGCAAACGCCGTGGATTGTTGATTGAGCTTAGACCTCAGCAGCTGCCAGTGATTATATTAGAGCCATTTGACATCACTGTTACTAGCCAAGTCAGCCAACAGCAAAAGCCCTATCAAGGTCAACAAGCAAAGCTCATTCGCTTATGGGGTCGTCGTCGTCTCAGCCTATTAAAACGACTGTTGCCGCATGCTGATAGTGTTTCCGTCTCTTTATTGGGTCAAGGCATGCCAAGCTACTGGACACTAAAAGGCAAAGGCTTTCATTTTACCTTTGCTATGACAGGCTTTAGCCAAGCCAACTGGTCACAGTCATTAAACTTTGACTTGTTACTGCCAAAGCGCCCACTGCAAAATACATTAGCTGCTAGTGAAGGGTTATCAGACAGTAGTAAAGCAACCTTAGATGATAGTAATAATGATAATAACGATGAGCATAATGGCTTGTCTGTATTGATTAAAACACTGGCAAATACTCCTAGTACAATAGAAGATTTGGTAAAGTCGCTATCAGCAGATGCTTCATTAACGTCTGTGCCTGTTTCTCGCCAACAAATCCAGCAATGGTTACTGTCAGGTACTCAGCAAGGCTTAATTCGCTATGAGATGGCGAGGCAGCTGTATCACTACAGACCTTTGACGCAGACACCGCTTGATATGGCGCAGTTTGCTTATCACAATGAGGCAGAAAAACAGGCCTTTGATTTGATTAGCCGTACGGATGCCGTGCAGAAGTTCTCTGTCGAGACAGTCGCTGTCAAAGGTATTACCATTCGTGCAGATATTCATGTCGAAGAAGACAGACGTACTTATCACAGCCAGCTGCAATTAGGCGATGAAGCACTGGTCAGCCGAGCAGAATGTAGCTGCCCGCAGTATTTACAGCACCGACTCACTCATGGTGTGTGCGCGCATCTTATCACGCTACGACTTAGATATAACCAATACGACCCAAATAACACCGGCAATGATAGCTGGCATGACACTCGTGTCTTGAGTAAACGCGTACCGAGTAAGCACTTTAATCAGCCTAGGAATAAAAAAGAAAGCGTACAAGTAGCAGGCTATAACTCGTTAATGACATTATCTTCTGCACCAACACTTGATTTAACGGCCTTAGCTCAACCAGTTGCCCAGTCACACGCGACTACAAGTGATAAGACACAAGCGTTAACCGCACAAGAGACCGCTATTGCTTATGTTTACATCACCATTGCCCATAAGAAGATTACCATTGAACAAACAATAGGTGACAAGGATACGCGCCAGCAGTTGGTGTTCAATCAGCCTGCTCAAGCCAAAGCCGCTTTTTTACAACATATTGCCAGATTTGAAGCCAAAGGCTTTATCGAAAATCAAGGGATATAAGGTATGACCACACAAACAGCCAACCATAACGATTACATCAGCCCTGAGCCAGTACCTACTCCTTTTGAGCGTCAGTGGCAGCAACTATGGCAAGATATTGAGCTGGCAGGCGGACGTTACCAATATGTTCAGCAGCAGCTGGTCAGTCAAGGCTTTATGGTCGATCGTCAACCTGTCGATAACATGAGCCCAAAAGAACGGGAGCGCTATAAAAAAGCCTTAAAAAAAGAGGCAGCTGAAGAGAGAATCCTCAAAAAGGCTGCTTGGCAAGCATACAAAGCGCATCACATGGTTTATCTTGGTCGTCATGTATATTGGACGGACGATACCAGTACCGATAAATGGGATATCAAAGACGCGGCCAATCGGCTGATTGAAAACAAACTGCCACTGCTGCGTAAACATAATGAGTTAGCAGAAGCGGTTAATCTCACCATACCGCAGTTAAAAGGATTGTGCTATCAAAGAGAGGTCGCCACCAATCTGTCTTATTCGCATTTCACTATTGCCAAACGCAATGGAGCAGCGCGTCAAATATGGTCGCCGATACCACGTTTGAAGTTTGTGCAACGCTGGATTTTGCACAATATTTTGAATAACTTAACGACGCATGGTGCCGCCCATGGCTTTGTACGCGGTAAATCTATCGTGACCAATGCAGCCGTACACAGCAACAGTGAGCTGCTTATTAAGCTTGATGTTAAAGACTTCTTTCCTAGCGTGAGCTGGCGCCGTGTCAAAGGAGTATTCCGTCATGCTGGCTACCCAGAGCAAATTGCCACATTATTGGCATTATTGTGTACGGAGTCGCCCCGACAAGTGGTGCAGCAAGATGGCGTTACCTACTATGTAGCATTAGGCGATAGAGCCTTGCCACAAGGTGCGCCTACCAGTCCTGCATTAACGAACATTGTTTGCTTAAATCTGGATCGACGCTTGACAGGATTGGCAGAAAAGTTGGGCCTACGTTATAGCCGTTATGCCGACGACTTGACCTTTAGTGTGCCCGCTATTGAAGACACCAAACCCAAATCGAAGGCTAAAACAACGATTAAAGCCACGACTAGCACCGCAAAGAAACAAACCGATACGCAGCATAATAAGCTAATCGGGCAACTGCTCGGCTCAGTCCATAAGATATTACGTGAAGAAGGTTTTGCATTAAATAATGATAAAACGCGCGTGATTCGTAAAGGCAATCAGCAACAAGTGACAGGCATGGTGGTCAATGGTAGCGGCGTGCCAAGGGTATCTCGTCAGATTAAGCGCATGTTACGAGCAGCTGTTCATAACCTAGAGTCAGGCGGTACATTACGCGCTGATGAGACTTTAAATACGCTGTCAGGATATGCCGCTTGGATAGCCTCGGCAGAGCCAGAGCTAGGACACAGTTACCTGACTAGGATTGAGCGTTTGCAAGTGCAGCAAGAGACATCTGCATAAATATTTATTTATATTTATAAAAAAATGAGTATTAGAAAAATTCTATTTCTAATACTCATTTTTACATCAGTAACATGTACTGATGTAAATATAGCGCCATTACACCAATAAAAACGCTGCAGTACGACTGTCTTTTGATTGGGCAACGTCATATGGCGTACCTTGAGCGACGATTACCCCGCCCGCATCCCCTGCCCCTGGTCCGATATCAATGATCCAGTCACTATTGCTCGCCACCTGCATATCATGTTCAACCATAATAACGGTATTGCCCGCAGCGACGAGACCATTTAACTGCGTCATAAGCATAGACACATCAGCAGGGTGTAGGCCGGTGGTTGGCTCATCCAATATGTATAGCGTGTCGCCTCGCTGCGTGCGTTGCAGCTCGGTGGCAAGTTTAATACGCTGTGCTTCGCCACCCGACAATTCGGTGGCAGGCTGACCCAGACGTAAGTAACCAAGTCCAACTTGTAGCAACGCCTCTAATGCACGCAAAATAGGCGCTTCATCAGCAAAAAATTCGTGAGCCTCTTCAACTGTTAAGTTTAATACTTCAGCGATATTTTTATCTCGATAAGTGATTGCTAGCGTATCCTCGTCATAGCGTTGACCATGACATACCTGACAAGGTGCATAGACGCTTGGTAGAAACAACAGCTCAACACTGACAAACCCTAAGCCTTCACAGTTTGGGCAGCGACCTTTTATGGTATTAAAGGAGAACCTGCCAGCATCATAGCCATGAGATTTTGCTTGCTTGGTGGCTGCAAACAGCTTACGTACATCGTCAAATAAACCCGTATAGGTTGCCAAATTAGAGCGCGGTGTACGTCCAATCGCTTTTTGATTGATATTAATGAGACGACGGACGTGCTCCATGCCAGCGACGATTTCACCGCCAGTTATTGACTCAAGCTCCTGCTCAAGTAAGTCCGCCTCACCGACAGGCGCTTCTGTAACTGTTTTTTGACCCAATGCTTCATTGATAAGCTCTACCAATGCTTGGCTGACGAGACTTGATTTGCCTGAGCCCGAGACCCCTGTGACACTTGTCATCACCCCAAGCGGGAACTCAACATCTAATCCTGTAATATTATTTCGCTCAATGTTGGCAAGCTTAAGCCACTCTGTCGGCTGCCTTGTGCTAGATTTTGACTGTGCGTTAGACGTAGCATTGGCAAAGAGATATTGACCAGTATGCGACTGCGTAACTTTACGAAGACCATCTACAGGACCACTATAGACAATCTCGCCGCCATGTGTACCTGCCTTTGGCCCGACATCGACTACCCAATCGGCATGTCTGATGACACTCACATCATGCTCAACGACAAACACTGAATTACCAACGGCAATCAGCTCATCCAGTGCACCTAGCAATGCTTGAGTATCAGCGGGATGCAGACCTGCCGATGGCTCATCAAGGACATATACCACGCCAAACAACTGCGAGCGAATCTGGGTTGCCAGCCGTAGTCGCTGTAGCTCACCAGGAGAGAGAGTCGGTGTGGTACGCTCAAGCGAAAGATAGCCTAATCCTAACCTTGTCAGCGCTTCAACACGAGAGAGAATGTCACTGGCGATACGCTGGGCAACGATGGCTTTTTCGCGGTTTGGTGTGTTATCGGCTACCTTGGTACAAGCGGTTACTTCTAATTTTTCCGCCATTTCAGTCAGTGTTAGCTGTGATAGCTCACCAATATCCAATCCTGCAAACTTGACCGATAGCGATTCTTTCTTTAGTTTTTTACCGTGACATTCAGGGCACTCAGATATCTGCATAAATTGCGATACGCGTTTTTTAGTACGCGGGCTCTGAGTGGTAGCAAAAGAGTGCAAAATGAAGTTTTTGGCACTGGTAAAAGTACCCATATAGTTTGGCTTTTCGCCCTTCTCGATCGCATCACGCGTTTGCTCAATGTTGTATTCAGGATAGACAGGTACTGTTGGCGTATCATCTGTAAACAAAATCCAATCACGCGTCTTTTTCGGCAGTGTGTGCCATGGTTTATCGATATCATAGCCCAATGTAGTCAATATACGGCTGAGGTTTTGACCTTGCCATGCTGGTGGCCAAGCTGCAATCGCCCGCTCACGGATTGTCTTAGTGTTATCTGGCACCAGCAGCTCTTCAGTGACCTCAAATACGCGGCCGATACCTGAGCAAGTCGGACAAGCACCATCGGGCGTATTGGGGGAAAATGCATCTGCGTATAGAATCTCTTGATCAGCGGGATACTCTCCTGCGCGTGAGTACAGCATACGCAGGCCATTGGATATCGTCGTTACGCTACCCACGGACGAGCGCACTGATGGCGTACCCCGCTTCTGCTGCAAAGCGACTGCTGGTGGTAACCCTTCTATAGAATCAACATCTGGCTCATCGACCTGATCGATCAGTCGTCTAGCATAAGGCGATACAGAGTCAAGGTAGCGGCGTTGTGACTCGGCAAACAACGTACCAAATGCTAATGACGACTTCCCTGAGCCGGAGATACCGGTAAAGACCACCAAAGCATTGCGAGGTAAATCAACATCAACGTTCTTCAAATTGTGTACGCGTGCCCCTCTGACCTGAATATTGTCTTGATCAGGGTTATAAAGGGCATTTCTCACTGTGTTTGTTGTACTTGTTTTTTCTTCTAATTTTTCTGAATTCGCCATAGCGTTATTGTTCCTATCGAATCGTTGTTTATTCCTAACGAGCTTAGTTTTTTTTATTTAATTAGGGCGTGTCATCAATTAGCAGAAAGGTTAACACGTACTCATGGAAGGTCATGGCGAGGTTTACGTATCAATAGCATAGATAGACAAAACGATAACTCAAGTCACCCAATCATTAATAATAAAAAACCCGCATCAATGCGGGTTTTGTTTAGAAAAAATACTATTAAATTGCTAAGAGGCTGACAATTTAGGTATTAAGACACAACCAAGCGCATCAATTGGGTGCTGATATAACCACCAAACGTCCCTACTGCGTAACCTAAAATACCCAAAAACACTCCTACTGGTGCTAGCGATGGATGAAATGCCGTAGCGACAATCGGTGCTGAGGATGCACCGCCTGTATTGGCATTAGAGCCAACTGCCAGAAAGAAAAATGGCGCACGAATGATTCTAGCGACGGCAAATATGATAACGACATGGATGCTCATCCATAGTAAGCCGATTAACAGTAAACGCCACTGTGAGACGATACCCGCCAGATTGATTTGCATACCGATTGCGGCAATTAATACAAAGATAAATACTGTGCCGATTTTTGATGCGCCAACATGATCAAGCCTACGTATCTTAGTGAACGAAAATATAACACCTATTACCGTAATAATTACCACCATCCAAAAGAACGAGCTGGCAAAGCTATACTGAACAGCCCAACTATAAGGCGCAAAGAAATTTGCAATCTGACCGCCGACAAAGTGCGCGACCCCGACCATGGCAAAGCATAAGCCAAACATCACCATCAAGTCATTGATGGTTGCTGGGCGGGCATGATCACGTTCATAGCTCTCGACTGCTTTAACCACTTTATCTATGCTACTGGTATCCGCGTGTAAAAAACGGTCTATCTTGTCGCTATGTTTTGCCATTACTAAGATAGCTAGCAGCCACAGTGAGGCATTGGTCGTATCGACTAAAATCATCATACCAAACAAATCATCACTGACCCCGAACAGCTCCTTCATTGCTGCTTGGTTAGCCGCGCCGCCTATCCAGCTGCCCGCTACAGCAGAGAACCCACGCCATAATGTGTCATCGGTGAACATCGCAGGCGATATCCACTTAGCGACTCCCAAACTGATCGGACCACTGATGACGATAGCGATACTGGCAGCAAAAAACATAGCGATCGCTTTCCAGCCTAAGCCCAATATTTTAGGTACATCCATGGATAAGGTCATCAATAGTAAACTTGCTGGCAGCAAATAAGTGGCAGTAAAGCCATAAATCTGCGAACCAATGCCATCGGCAAACACGCCTAAGCTATTTAGAGTGGCTGGTATAAAGCAGCAAAGTACAATACCAGGCAATACGGCATAAAATCGACGCCAAAATTTGCCCGGCAAGCCTTGGGTATAAAAAACCAGACCAATAATGGCCATAATGATGCCAAAGGCTAATGGCAAATTATCAATTGCTAAGTTTGAGGTGGCAGGCATCAAGGCGCTCCAAGAGTTACAACGGGCAAAAGTAAATCAGTATAGACAAGGCAAAAAACTCCTGCAAGCAGCCATCGACTATTAGCTAGGATTTGCCAAGTAGTATTTGACAGGATGAATAGCAAGATAACGGCTATACACGTAACGTCATACACTCGTTATTGAGCAATATAAAACAGGTAAACGCAAAAAAGCCAGATAACAAGTATCTGGCTTTTTCAATGCTATCTTTAGACGATTAATGAATCAATGATTTTAATCGTCAAATATAGCTGTATTACGAGTTGTTACCACGGTTGCCGCCGTTTGGACGACCTTGGCCACGGCTGTCAGAACGACCAGCTGGACGACCTTGGCTACCGCTTGGACGACCGCGACCAGTTGCAGCACGCTCACCACGTGGAACGCCATTGCTATCACCGCGGCTTGGGCCACCAGTGCGCTTGCCTTGATACGGCTTGCCACCTGAACGCTCATTTGGTTTGCCTGACGTGTCACGTGGCTTACCTTGATAACCGCTGTCGTTGCTCGCGCGTTGACCAGTTGGAGCGCTGTCGCTTGAACGACCACGACCTTGACCACCACCGCTAGATTTACCAGCATAGCCACCGCCTGAACGACCACGGCCTTGACCGCCACCGCCGTTTGAACGACCACGGCCACGACCACGACCACGACCATTACCTTTGTTTTCGCTAGGTACGTAAGTTTTCTTAGGTTCCATACCTTCGATGATACATACTTCCATTTTGCGATCTAAATAACGGTTGATAGCGTTAAGCTGTGGACGATCATCCATGCTACATAGGCTGATAGCAACACCAGTACGACCAGCACGACCACAACGACCGATACGATGGACGTAATCTTCAGTCTGACGCGGTAAGTCATAGTTGATAACGTGCGAGATAGCTGGGATATCTAGACCACGAGCAGCAACATCAGTCGCTACTAGGATTTTTACTTTACCATTACGCAAGTCTTGAACGATACGGTTACGCTTGCTCTGTGGCAAGTCACCATGTAGGAAGCTTGCTTTATGGCCTGCTTCTTGTAGCTGTTTAGCCAGTTTTTCAGTGCTACGTTTGGTAGCAGCAAAGATAATGATTTGTTCCATATCTTGCTGGCAAACGATTTTGTCAAGTAAACGGTTTTTGTGATCAAAATCGTCACAGTAGTACACTTTTTCTTCGATGTGTGCAGATTCTACTTTGATTGATACGCGCTCAGGGTTCTTAGTGAAGCTGGCAGCGATTTTACCTACTGGGCCATCCCAAGTTGCTGAACACATGATCGTTTGACGATCGATTGGTGCTGCACGAAGGATGTCACTGATATCATCAGCAAAACCCATGTCTAGCATACGGTCAGCTTCATCAAGTACCAATACTTCTAGGTTTGACAAATCAACGCGACCTGCATTGATATGGTCAAGTAGACGACCAGGAGTTGCAACGATTACTTGAACGCCCTTTTTCAAAGCAGTGATCTGACCGTTGTATGGTGCGCCGCCAACTAGTGGTACACAAAATAGACCGCGCATGTCTTTAGAATAAGTGCGAACGCTGTCATGTACTTGCTGAGCAAGTTCACGCGTTGGCGTTAGGATAAGTGCTTTGGTGAGTTTGTCAAAGCTAGTGGCACGGCTCAAACGGTCAAGTACAGGGATAACGAAAGCCGCTGTTTTACCACTACCCGTTTGCGCTGACAATAAAAGGTCACGACCGGCTAGAGCAAAAGGAATGGCTTGTTCTTGAATAGGGGTTGGATTGGTATAGCCACTGCGATCAAGCGCAGTAAGAATTGGCTTAGCAATGCCAAGATCAGTAAAAGTGATTTTGTTTTCTTCAGTGGCGTCAGTAGCAGCCGCTTGAGTATTATTATCAGTATTTGGAGTGTCAGTGCTTTCGATGATGCCGTTTTCAGCGGCGATTGCAGATAAGATGTCAGTCATAAGAATCCTTGGTAAGTATAAGTTGCTGTAAATTCAGCAAACTTGATGCATACCACTGATAACCGTTCACCACGCTGCTCTTATTAGCATTACCGAGCAATATAAAATTGTCGATAATCAGAAACCAAGCCAATAGAGCTTAGCGTCTTTATAATAAATGCGTTCGTGCTGTCTGACGTATTTTGGTGGTAGTGCCGAGTGTCTTATCCTTGCTTGATATACGCTCATTATCAATGCTTTGTCCAAAGCAGATAAAGGCAAACAGCAACCAATCTAGACCCTAGTTATAGGCCAGTAGATAAGATATGAGTCAAAAATAACGGATATTTTTAAAGGTTATTTAAGTACACAAAATCATCGGCAACAATTACTTATGGTCATCCTAGACCCAAAATCGCAGGCGATGTTATCAATCTCATAATTCACGAAAGCCTAAGCTAACGTGGCGACGCAGTATAGCACAATAAAAAAATATATGTACCTATTTCTTCAATTACTGAGTAAATAAGCACTAACAGTGTTGATAATAAACAAGTTTAGGTATTTTATTGAATAACTAAAGTAAATGAACTACTGGCTATTTATCTATCGTACTACTTTGACTTCTGTGACATAGGTAGGTAGCTGCCATGCCCCGCCTGCCTCGATTAAGCGGCATAGTCCAGTAGTACTTTCATGGCTCTTTTCAAATGCACGGCCCGTCCATAGCCAATCGGTTTTGCTCATGCAATCACCGATGCCGCGACCTTTTTGTACAGAGGTAAGCTTGCCTTTATCGTAGCCAGTAGCATTGGTCGTAACCAACGTTGGCTTATAAGGTTTACTATCATTGAGCACCCAAACCCCTGCTCCAGCGTTATAAGCGCCTGTCCAGCACTCATGCTGTGCCAACAGCTGAGAGCCATTTAGACGACTGATACGCCAAGGTGATTTGTCTGAAAGATTGGGACAAACGCTGTCTGCATCTTTCATTGTGCCTTTTACCAACGCTGCCAACTGAGAGGACCTCATTACAAACTTTTTGTCATTACCATCGTCCGCTTTGGCGCTTGGAACGATGAACTGCAGTACTGGCGCGGCTTTGGGAGGTAATATACCGCCACTAGATTTAGCAGCATCGTCATTTTTGATAAAAGCACTGGATGTACCAACGCGACCTTGGAACTCATCGGCTTTTAGCATAGCAGCACTGGCACCTTTGTCAGAGAGCTGCCAACGTGAATTGCGCAAGGCCAACGTAATCTTGCTAGATTTGGTCAACGCCTCTAACAGTGCAGTTACTTGCGCTTGAGTAAGCTCAGCGTTACCTGCAGCGGCTGAATATGGCTTCGTCTCACCATAATCCTTGTCATTAATAAACAACGAGATGCGATGACGATTACCAAGCTGCATTAAGGCTTTAGACGAGCTGTCCTTTGCTCCGCCAAGCTTTACTTTACCATCCACGCCAGCATTTGCACCTGCACGGCGTACGAGCAATATAGAAACCGGAAACTCACTGTTATTCTCTGCTTGATACCCTGCCAGCCGGCACGTACGCGTATTATCACAAGCGACTTGCCAGTCTTGACTAGTAAACTCAGTCGATGTATTGGCCATACTGGTGGTACTAAATAAAGCGGTACTAAGCGCTGCAAGTACAGGCAGTAATATTTTATTTTTTATCATATAGGTGGATTGTTCTTTTATTTTTTTAGGTATGTTTTCTGAATAATACTCTACAGTGATGTTTTTGGGATTTTTATTAGACTGGGCACTGTTTTTATAGCTATTGTCATCATACTTATTATCGTCATAGATAATGCCTGACCTACTAACACCAGTTAAATCAGCGCCTCTTGATAGCGACATATCGTTTATATAATTATTGTCTTTCATAATCATCACCTTTCAGTAGAAGAAGTATAAACACCTGTCTATTGTAATGGTGCTCGGCTATCTTAACGCACTAGTGTTTCTATCTGTTGTACTAATGTATCATTGTGTAAAGACAAAGGGAAGACCTAGCATACATTATATTCATTTTTATGAATATAAGTAAAAAGGCTGATAAGCTATTTGCTTATCAGCCTTGCTGCTGTGCTTAAGGTTTATTTATGCTTAAACTGTACTGTTAGATCTAAACTGTATTGGATACTTAGTTTAGTCGATTGGTTTTAGCTCTAGCGCTACTGCACGTTTAACTGCAGGACGTTCAGCAATTTTCTTAGCCCAACGTTGCAAGTGTTTGTAGTCTTCTACTTGTAAAAACTCTGCTGCGTCATAGAGCTTACCTAGTGCCAACTGACCATACCAAGACCAGACAATCATATCCGCAATGTTGTAATCAGATTCATTATTGCCACACAGGTACTCATGGTCTTTTAGATGCGTGTCTAATACATCGAGCTGACGCTTGGTTTCCATCGTATAGCGATTGATTGGATACTCTAAAGGTTCAGGCGCATACGTATAAAAGTGCCCAAAGCCGCCACCTAAGAAAGGCGCGCTACCCATTTGCCACATAATCCAAGACAAACAATCTGCTCGCGCTTTGCCAGTAGCCAGTGGCAGGAACTTATCAAACTTTTCTGCTAGATACATTAAGATAGCGCCCGACTCAAAGAGTGCTATCGGCTCCCCCGCTGTATCAGTAGAATGATCGACCAAGGCTGGAATCTTTGAATTGGGGTTTATCTCTACAAACCCTGAGCCAAACTGCTCGCCTTTAGAAATATCGATTTTGTAGGCATCATATGCTGCCCCATCAATACCAAGCTCTGCCAGCTCTTCTAATAGTATGTTTACCTTGACACCATTTGGTGTATTTAACGAATACAGCTGTAACGGGGCATCACCAACGGGCAGCTCTTTATCATAGCGAGCTCCAGACGTTGGACTATTAATACTAGCAAACTTGCCGCCGTTGTCTTTATCTTGCGTCCAAACTTTTGGTGGTACGTATTTATTATTATCTTGACTCATAATTTATCCTCGGTTTGTATTTATGACTGCCGCGAAGGTTTACTATAACGAGAACTCGTAACGATATTAAAGTCCTCTCTTGTAATCAATGTTGTGTTTCTACTGCTAAAGTAAAAAGAGACGAGCTATTAGCACGCATCGAATTTCTTGTCTTGTTTCGCCTCTTTTCCTTTTTAGCAATCCTTCGCATCGTTGCTCTTATATAAGTTATCTTATATCAGTTACTTTGAGTCACTTTTATTATGAGTTAAGCTTTCTTATACTACTCAGCTTGCATAGTGATCTGTTCGCAAATCCGCTATTTTCTTACTTCATAACGAGACGTTCAATGGGACTCACATGGTAACGCTCACCCCGACTCAAGATAAATACCTGCCTTATGTACTAGCGGTAGCGCTATTTATGCAAATTTTAGACGCTACTATTTTGAACACCTCGTTGCCACAAATGGCGCAGGCACTCGGTGAGTCACCACTAAAGATGCAGTGGGCTGTCATCAGCTATGCATTAACCTTGGCGATTTTTATCCCTATCAGTGGTTTTTTAGCGGATAAATATGGCACACGCCGCGTATTTTTATCAGCGGTCATTATTTTTTGTGTTGGCTCATTACTGTGTGCGGCGTCGCAAACGCTAGATTTTTTGGTTGCTTCACGTGTGGTACAGGGTATCGGCGGTGCCATGATGACGCCTGTCGCTCGCTTGATATTGGTTAAGTCTTATCCGCGCAATAAGCTGCTCACTGTGATGAATTTCGCTGTGATACCAGCGTTGGTTGCACCGCTAGTCGGTCCAGTATTAGGCGGCTATATCGTGCAATATGCTAGCTGGCATTGGATATTTTTGATCAATATACCGATGGGTGTGGCAGGTTTTATTATGGGCAAAAAACTGGTCCCAGCGCTATTTGAGGATACCAAGCGTTTGGATTGGACTGGATTTGCATTATTTGCAGCAGCAGCTTGCGGGTTTACCCTTGCGGTAGAGTTTGGCTCACAAACGGGGCGCGGGCTTTATGGGTTGTTGCTTGGGTTGGGCGCAAGTCTATTGATAAGCGCGTATGTCTGGCATGCCAAACGGCGAGCAGCTCCCCTGTTTCCACTCAGCTTGTTTGATATTCGCACCTTTCGAATTGGTATTACAGGCAACTTGTTTACGCGGCTTGGTATCAGTGCCGTGCCATTTTTGCTGCCCTTGTTACTCCAAGTGGTGTTTGAGTACTCACCTTCGCAGGCAGGTTGGCTACTTGCCCCGATTGCAGTGGGTGCTATAGGTATCAAACCTTGGGTTAGCAAAATTATTCAGCGGTTTAGCTACCGTAAAGTACTGGTCTATAATACCTTGTTTATGGGTTCGCTTATCATTGTGCTAGCGCAGTTTAATGATGCCTCGCAGTGGCTATGGTTTATACCCATCCTGACCATCATGGGTGCCTGTAACTCCATGCAGTTCAGTGCGATGAATACGATTACTATTGGCGATTTACAGGGCACACAGACTAGTAGCGGTAATAGCTTAATGGCGGTCAATCAGCAGTTGGCGATTAGCTTTGGTATTGCGTTCGGTGCTGCTGTGTTGAATCTATTACGTGAGCGTCTACAGATGGATACGTTAGTAGCGTTCCAAACCACTTATTGGATACTGGGTATTTTGACCATTCTCTCGGGGCTATATTTCTTACGTCTAAAACCTGAGGATGGCCGCGGTTTATACTAGGGTGTGTCTTCAATCGAGATAAGCTTTCTATTGAGTGAGATTTTACATACGACACGTCTCTATTCTGTATAGCCAAGATGTTAGAAATGTCTTATCTATAGACAGAAAAAAGCCAGTATGGAATTGAATTATCAATCTCATACTGGCTTTTTATTATGACTTACATCAATAGTTAATACTATTATGCGTCATCATCACTCATTTGTGATTGGATGTAGCGCTCTACACCAATACTTTCAATCAAGTCCTGCTGCGTCTCTAACCAGTCTTCATACTCTTCATTGCCATCTTTTAGCGTGACTAATAGCTGGCGAGAGACATAGTCTGACTTTGTCTCACATAAGGTGACGGCGTCAGTAATAATATCGAACTTTTGTCTCTCAAGGCGTAGGTTGCACTCAATGATTTCTGGTACATCTTCACCGACCAATACCTTGCCCAGTTCCTGCAAGTTTGGCAAACCGCCTAACAATAAAATACGAGCGATTAGGTCGTCTGACCATTTCATCTCAGCAATAGATTGCTTATATAATGAGTCATTAAGCGCTTCTAGCCCCCAATGACGTGCAATACGTGCATGCAAAAAATACTGGTTGATGGCAATCAATGACTGCCCAAGTACTTTGTTTAACGCGCGAATAACTTCTTTATCCCCTGTCATTACCTTTCTCCCTTAATCTCTATTATTTATGCTGAATACTGTGAATGCTAGTCATACGTAGGATGATATCAGACAATATTAGGAGTGACTTCAGCCACTTGGCTTTGTAGGTAATTCGGTAGACCAATCATGTCGATGAGACGGAGCTGCTGCTCAAGCCAATGCGCATGATCTTCTTCGGTGTCTTTCAACTGCTCAACCAGCATCTCACGCGTGACATAGTCATGCTCTGCTTCGCAAAGTGCGATACCTTCTTTTAGATGCTTTTGTACTTGATACTCTAAATCTAGGTCAAACTGCAACATCTCAGGGACAGTCGCACCGATATGAATAGCGTCGACAGACATCTTTGGTGTGCCACTCAACATCAAGATACGGCGAATGATATTCTGTGCGTGTAGCGTTTCGTCTTCCATTTCATGATGGATACGGTCGTATAACTTGCCATAGTGCCACTCAGCATACATCTCTGAATGGATAAAATATTGGTCACGGGCGGCAAGCTCACCACCTAGTAAGAAATTCAAATAATCAATGACTTTCTGGCTACCTATCATAACGCGTACTCCCCTATTTATTTTTACCGATCACCATACATCCACAATTTATTATATAAGGATAGCATAATTGGCAAACTGATCAGTAAAAATCAAAATCAATAAAATGGCTTCTAATCTCAGGTAAATATAGTAGCATACAGGCGCAGTATAGGGTGTAACGTTATGAACTAAGAATAAGATGCTAATTGAGAATCATAATTAGCTACAACTGGCATGAGACTATTTAATATAGTTCGTGTTGGTGTATGACTGAGGTTATACGGACGCTTGCACCCTGCTCCTTATGTATAATAAATAGAGTTAGATGCAAAATACTGAATATAATTTATCGTGTTAGGTCTTATTGCACTAGATAATGAGAATGTGTGATTAACAGTGTTTAAACGGCGTACGCTAGATTATCGAGTTTTGCATGGTGTTCATCTAGGTAGTCATTAACCATCGGCTCACAACAGCCACAGCACGTTGCTACATCGAGCGTATCTTTTAGACCATCGAGCGTATCAACACCTGCAGCAATAGCTGCTTTGATTTGCTTTTCTTTTACGTTGTTGCAGATACATACGTACATGGATTGGCTCCTCGGAATACCACTATTCGATAATGACGGCATACGACACTTATATAAAAACTTTTGTGATAAGTGTCATTGATAAACGGATAATTTACTGTTTTCTAGCAATGAAAACTTAGTCGTTAAAATCACGTTTATCGCTTGCAGTATAATAACGATAATTATTATCATTTTCAATCACATTCGATATATTTATTCGTTGAGACAGTATCCTTGTATTACAGGCAGTTCATTTATGTAAGTGGATATAAGTGTGCGTGTAACCGAATATTGTCAAAGGTAGTGAATTGACGATGAACTGTAAATTTGCTTATTTTTTAATCGATTTTGTAGATAACTGCTGTTATATTGAACCCCTATTAACAAAGCCCATTGGAATTCACCTATGTCTGATAATAACTTTACGATACGACCTATCGATTTATTCAAAGTCCTATCTGATCCGACACGTCTAAAAATATTTCAAATTCTTTTCAAAGAAGAAGCACGTTGCGTGGGTGATTTGGTAGATATGCTTGACCAGCCACAACCAACAATATCACGCCACCTAAACCATTTGAAAAAACTGGGTATTTTGAGCTGTGTACGTGATGGTACTTGGATGTGGTATGAGGTCGCTGATGATTTACCAGATTGGTGTCAAGATATTTTAGACATCACCTACGAGCAAATCACTCCTAGAGGAACTAGTAGAGATATATCGGATCTTGCTTAGATGCTATTGTCCGCTTGTGTCCGCTTAGATTTTTAGTTCTTTGACTGCACTTTATAAAGAGCGTTTAAGACCATAAATCTGCGGCAATGCGCCAGACCAAAAAAGACCTACTTTCGTAGGTCTTTTTTTTGCTCAACTATTGATAATTCGACCTAAATTACGCTAGGTCAAATAATTATACAAGATCTAAGAAATCGCTGATAAAGGCGTTGGCTGGCTGGTGTATCAGCTCCTCTGACGTGCCCACCTGCTCTACTCGGCCCTGATTCATCACGACGATCTCATCTGATACCGCACGGGCTTCTTCTTGGTCATGCGTTACCATGATACTGGTGATACCAAGCTCGTGGTGGATGTTTTTTAGCCATGTGCGCAGCTCTTTACGGACTTTGGCATCTAGTGCACCAAACGGCTCATCTAGCAGCAACAGCTTCGGTTTGACAGCAAGTGCACGTGCTAATGCAATGCGCTGGCGCTGACCACCTGATAGCTGATGCGGATAAGCATTGGCAACTTGTGGTAGCTGTACGAGGTATAAGAGCTCTGCCACACGCTTATTGATATCAGCTTTGCTCGGGCGTTCGTTTTTTGGCAACAAGGTCAATCCAAACGCCACATTGTCCGCGATGTTCTTATGGCGAAACAAGGCATAATGCTGAAACATAAAACCAATATGGCGCTTTTGAACTGGGGTATTAGTCACATCTAGCTCATCGAACAATACCTGTCCAGAGTCGGCATATTCTAGACCCGCGATAATACGTAGCAAAGTGGTCTTACCGCAGCCTGATGGACCTAGTAACGTCGTCAGCTTGCCAGTCGGCACCGTGATATTGATATTATCTAAAGCGGTAAAATTGCCGAATTTTTTATTAACGTTGCGAATCTCAATGCTCATAATCGTATCTCTTATTATATCTTTTGTCGTATCGTGGCAAGTAGCTGAGTAGCGACTGCATCAATAGTATTAACATCATTTATCAGATAATGGCAGTTATACCTTGCCAGTACTGTCCGCACTCGTCGATTCAGTGACGGCAGTGGCGTTAGCACTTACTGGCAGCTCAGGTGCGCTGGCAAGCCGCTCAGATTTAGCAAATTTACGCTCTTGTATCTTAGTCATGACTTGCTGAATCAGTAGCGTCACTAAGGCAAGTGCAGCCAATATGCTCGATAAGGCAAACGCAGCGGTAAAGTTATAATCGTTATAGGCAATCTCAACCAATAGCGGCATGGTGTTGGTCTCGCCGCGAATGTGACCAGATACCACGCTGACCGCACCAAACTCACCCATCGCGCGGGCATTGGTCAGAATCAAACCATATAGCAGCGCCCATTTGATATTAGGCAATGTCACATGCCAAAATGTCTGCCAACCAGTCGCACCTAATGTTAGCGCTGCTTGCTCTTCAGAGTCGCCTTGAGTCTGCATCAATGGGATCAGCTCACGTGCAACAAACGGAAAGGTCACAAACAACGTCGCCAAAATGATACCAGGTACTGCATATATGACCTGAAAACCCATACTCTCAAGCCAGCCGCCGATAGTAGAGTTCAGTCCAAACAGCAGCACAAACATCAAACCTGCAACCACTGGCGATACCGAAAATGGCAAATCTAGCAAAGTGGTGACCAACTGCTTACCTTTAAACTGATAGCGCGTGACCAACCATGCAATCGCAATGCCCATTACCATATTAATCGGTAAAACAATGCCTGCCGTAATAAGCGTCAGCTTGATGGCTTGCAAAGCTTCAGGGTCTACTAATGAAGCAATATACAACTGCCAACCATTTTTAAAGGCTTCATAAAACACAGCCAGTAATGGAATGACCAACATGACAACCATGAATAACACCGCAATGGCAATAAAGGTACGACGTATCCATGGGGTATCTTTGGTCGCAGCGTTGCTTTGGTAGTCGTAGCTATTAGATATTTGCATATTAGCGAGCTCCTACACGGCGCGACAGTTTCCACTGCATGATATTAATGGTCAGCAAGATGACAAATGATATGAGTAGCATAAATAGTGCAACCGCAGAAGCACCTTGAATATCAAACTGCTCAAGTTTACTGATAATGATAAGCGGCAAAATCTCAGACTGCATCGGAATATTACCCGCGATAAAGATAACTGAGCCATACTCGCCAGTGGCACGAGCAAACATCATACCTGCACCCATCAGCAAGGCTGGCAATAGTTCTGGCAAAATCACTTTACGAAAAGTCGTCAGACGATTAGCGCCCAATACCGCAGCCGCTTCTTCAAACTCAACGGACAGCTCAGCGAGTACTGGCTGCACCGCGCGGACAATAAAGGGGAAGCTCACCACAACTAGTGCTAGCCAAATACCTATCGGCGTAAAAGCGACTTGAATATCGAACTTTGCAAACCATTGACCGATCAAGCCATTAGGCGCATACAAAGTGGCAAGCGAGATACCTGTAACGGCCGTTGGTAGTGCAAATGGCAAATCCACCAAGGCATTAATCAGTGACTTACCCCAAAACTCATAGCGGACAAGCACCCATGCGACTAGTGTGCCAAATACCATATTGGTCAGCATCGCCAAAAAAGACATCCATAAGCTCAGCTTGATAGCGGCAGTGACTTGTGGCTGAGTAATGGTTTCCCAAAAGCCCGTCCAACCCATCTGCGTCGTGGTATAAGCCATCATGGCAAACGGTAATACCACCAATAACGACAAGCTAAAGACAGTAATACCCATGCTCAGACCGAAGCCGGGTAGCACATTGCGCTGACGCAAACGGGTCAGCCAACCTTTTTTGTTGCCGGGCTTACTGGCAGAAGAAGATGTTGCACTCATAGTGATGTCCTATTGCCTAACTGATGGTACTTAGCGAGGGTGCTCACTGTAAGACCATTATTACCATTGTTATCAAAATTATTATTGGTCGGCTTATGATATAAAGGACATAGTGCGTACGACCATGTCCTTTATGGGGTGCTTCATGACTGACTGCACGATTAACTGAGTTAATCCGTTTCAGTGTTTAACGCAGTAGCTGCTCTAACTACTTAGCTCGCGATTACTGAGGCGCATTAATTGCCAATTGGTCAAATACACCACCATCACTGAAGTAAGTGCTCATGATCTCATCCCATGTGCCAAAGGCATCGTTCGGGCGGAAAGTCTCAACTGGCGGTAATTTGTCACCGTTTTTGTCAAGCACGCTCTTAACGCTAGGACGTAGATATAGATTGGCCGCTAGCTGCTGAGCAGGCTCACTCCATAAGTAATCAAGATACGCTTTGGCAGCGTCTGTAGTGCCTTTTTTATCTGTTACCGTCTTCACAACTGCCACAGGGCTTTCTGACTTGATCGAGTATTTTGGATAAACGATGTCTACTTGACCAGCACCAAAATCAGTCGCTGCAAGGTTGGCTTCGTTTTCAAACGTGACCAATACATCACCAATACCGCGCTGTACGAAAGTCGTTGTCGCGGCACGTCCGCCGTTCTCATAGACTTTGACATTTTTTAGCATGTCTTTTACGTAGCCTTTAGCTTTTGTTTCATCTTTATTAAAAGCATGTAGACCATAACCGTATGCACCTAAGAACGCGTAACGACCGTTACCTGTCACTTTTGGATTGGCCATGACAATCTCAACACCGTCTTTGGTCAAATCTTCCCAGTCTTTGATATTTTTTGGATTGTCTTTACGTACCAAAAATACGATCGTACTAGTAAACGGAACCGCGTTGTCTGGGAATTTACTTTCCCAATCTGACTCAACCAAGCCTTTTTTCTCAAGCAGCTCAATATCAGAGCCTTGGTTCATGGTGGCAACATCGGCTTGTAGACCGTTGGCAACAGACAGTGCTTGCTTACTTGAGCCGCCATGTGACTGTTTGATTAGGATATTGCTGTCTGGGTTTTCAGCTTTGTAGTGCTCAACAAACAATGGGTTGTAGTCTTTATAGAAGTCACGTGCCACATCGTATGAGACATTAAGTAGCTCGATATTTTGCCCTTCTGTCGTCGCTGAACCATCAGCTGCGGCCTCAGTAGTCTCACTGTTGCTACAGCCAGCTAGACCCAATGTCAAAGCAACACCAGCAATACTCAGGGCACTAAGAGTTTTGCTTTTCTGTTGATAACGAGCTACGTCTGTCATAAATACCTCAAAGATGTCTGTTGTGTAATGCAAGTATGCTAACAGCGCCATCTTATTATGTTTAATGATGAATATGCGTATGTTATTGCCAAAAGGGAATAACCAGTAAACAAAGCTAAACATATCAATAAGTTGTTAAAAGAATCTATATGTATAACTGACTGTTTGTTTATTGATGGTTTTAGTACTGGCATGTGCCCTATCTATCTTGTCCGCGTTTCATTGAAAGCAGCTAAGATAGATAGTTAGTTATATAAATTAAGAATTAAACACTACTTAGTACTTGCCAGCTGATCAAAACGGCCACCATCTACAAAGAAAGCATTCATAATCTCTGCCCATGAGCCAAACACAGCCACAGGTTCAAACGTTTCAATATCAGGCAAAGTATCTTTGTGAGCAGCTAGAATCTGCTCATCACTTGGACGCATATACATTTTTGCCATCAGCTCTTGGGCAGGCTTATCCCATAAGCCTTTTAGATAAGTACCAGCCGCTTCCGTCTTACCAGATTTCTCAGTCACTGCCGTTACGACTGCTACTGGGTTGGCAATCGTAATCGAATAGCTCGGGTATACGATGTCAACGTTACCCTTTGCAAATTGTTGGGCAGTTAAATGTGCTTCGTTTTCGGTTGTGATCAGCACATCACCTAGGCCACGCTGAGTAAAGCTGGTCGTTGCAGCGCGTGCGCCATTGTCATAAGTGACCACGTTTGCCAGCAACTTCTTGATAAAATCATTGGTTTTTACAGGGTTTTCATTACTGCTTTCTTTGAATTGGTGCAAGCCATAACCATAGGCACCCAAAAAGGCATAACGCGCTGTACCACTGGTTTTCGGGTTCGGGATGACCACATCGATATCATTACGGGCCAAATCTGACCAGTCTTTGATATTTTTTGGATTACCAGCGCGAACCAGTAATACCATGGTGCTGGTGTACGGCACGGCATTATTTGGTAGTGCTTGCTGCCAGTCAGCAGCGACCAAGCCTTTTTCCACCAATAGATTCATGTCGCTCTCTTGGTTAAAGGTCACCACATCCGCTTGCAAACCGTTGGCGACAGAGAGCGCCTGCTTACTAGAGCCGCCATGTGACTGATTGATATTTACTTTGCTATTTGGGTGAGTCTTCTGGTAGTCGGTACTGAATAAAGTGTTGTAGTCTTTGTAAAAATCGCGAGACACATCATAGGAAACGTTGAGTAGATTGACGTCTTGCGTCTTGCCACTGGCACTATTTTCTGCGTCATCTTGCGTCGCTTCTGTTGGACTGCAGCCTGTCATTATCATCGCTGCTGCGAGCATGCCGCTGGTGGCAAGTACACGCGCTTTTACAGGCTTATTATTAGTTGATTGAATGCTAACAATGCTGATTTGTTGGAATTTTTTTTGCATGATGCTCTCGATAAAAGTATTAGAAGCGTTTTGTCAAAATCTTGACCATCATCACAGAGCCTACAATCTTTTGAGTTCGGTTGTCGGGATGATGCAAGCTATGCTAGCAGCATAAATAGCAAACGCTTAGTGACGAATTAGCTTATCGACTAGTGAAGTTGGCATAAGTGATAGGAGCAATCGTTTTGCACTATTAAGAATAAAATGGGTTGAGTAGTTGCTGGCAGGTTTATTAAGTAGACTATGATTTGGGTAGGCTGTACCATTATTTGTACGCCATAAAGCTTGTTGTATCAATGATACTTTTATCATCTCGCTACTATGCAAACCTTACCCTCCTACTTGACCAAAGGCCCTTATATGAATACTTCATACTATCAATTTCGTTCTATTGTAGGGCTGATAATATTGACCTCTACCCTAGCTGCTTTAACAGGCTGTAATAGCGTGTCGCCCACTATGTATAGCGATAGCCACAGCACGGTTAAATCAGTTGCCAGTACAACATCTACTTTGCCAGCTATTCAAAATAATGATTTGGGTGACAATGTCTCAGCAGACAAATTTTCAACAAACAAGGTTTCAGCGGATTACGCTACTGCCGACTATGACAAACGAGCACAAGGCTATGATTGGGTTGGCGTGATGGTACGAGCAGATGGTGATCAGATTGACATTAAAGTTCGTTCACGCAGCGATATTAAAAAACCTACTTGTCATTTCGATGGTAAGGCGACACTCATGGGGCAAGATACCGCACACGGTACGATTTTCCAGGCAAAGGTAAATGGTAGCACTGCTTTTTTCCAATTTAAGGACGACAAGCTCATCATCGACAGCCCAGATAAATATGCATTGAACTATTTTTGCTCAGGTGGTGGCTCTCTTGCTGGAGAATATAAAAAGCTGGCAGCAGGTTTAGAGATTTAATGGACAGCGCTAGTATGTGTTAGGACGTGCTTTTCATTTTAAAAATGGTGATAAAAAAAAAGGTGCCAGACCATAAGTCTGACACCTTTTTTACGACTGGTTTAGTACGAGTTTTTTATACTGATGATCAGTCTTTATACAGCAGATGCACCCGTTAATTTAACCTCAGCACGCTCTTCTTTTGCGATACCAGCATAGTAGTCACGCAAAATCTGTAGTACTTCTGGACGGCTAAAGTTTTCTGGTACATCTTCGTCTTCTGATAGTGCTTTACGCAGCTTAGTGCCTGACACTTTAACGTGCTCAGAGGCGTCATGCGGGCAAGTCTTATCAGAGGCCATCGCATTACAAGCGTTACACCAGAACGTCCAGCCAATTTTGAGCGGTTGGGTGATAAGGTCGTCTTTACCAACGTGCTCAAAAATCGTTTGCGCATCAAACGCACCATAGTAATCGCCAACACCCGCATGATCACGACCAACAATCAGATGGCTACAGCCATAGTTTTGACGGAATAGCGCATGTAATAATGCCTCACGTGGGCCAGCATAGCGCATATCCAACGGATAGCCTGCTTGGATCACGGTATCTTGTCTAAAGTAGTTATCGATCAAGGTCTTGATGGCTTCTTGACGAACTTCTGCAGGGATGTCGCCAGGTTTCAATGCGCCTAATAATGAATGAATCAACACACCATCACAGATCTCAATCGCAATCTTAGCCAGATACTCATGTGAACGGTGCATTGGATTACGCGTTTGGAATGCAGCCACTGTTTTCCAGCCTTTAGCATCCAAAATTGCACGCGTTTCTGCTGGCGTTTTGTAGATTTCTGGATATAATGTTGGAAACTCGCCTTCACTCAATACTTCAACACTACCGGCAATATTGACAGCTTCTTGGTTCAATACTTGTTGTACGCCTGGATGCTCTGAATCGGTAGTCGTAAATACTTGCTGGCACTCATGCTCTTTATCGATGGTGTAGGTTTCTTCTACCGTCAAGATACCCATGACTTCGCCATCTTGAGCGACCAATGCTACTTTGTCACCTTGGCTCAAACTATCCGCAGTTTCTTTTGGCGCAGACAAAGTGATAGGAATTGGCCAAAACAAGCCAGCGTTTTCACCGCTTTGCAAGCGCATGTTGTCTACTACGCCCTGCCAGTCCGCTTGATTCATAAAGCCATTTAACGGAGTGAAACCGCCGATACCGAACATGATTAAATCACCGCGCTCACGTGAGCTTAGAGTGATGGTCGGCAATGTGCTGGCAAGCTCTAATGCTTGATCACGTGCTTCGCCTTCTAACAACAGTGGTTTAAGCTCTGCACTACCGTGTGGAGGAACCAGCTTTGATTTGAATTGGGATTGGGTTGGGCTTTGAGTTTGAGACATATAGTTATTAAAACCTCTTATAAAAAGAATGGTTGGAAGAGATGAGCAAAAATGCAAAAGCGATTAAATGTACAAAACTGAGAAGAAAGCCGTCGCTAGATAATAAGTAGCGTACTAACGATTGGGCATTAAATTTGTTACGCATAGGCTACCTAACTTTCATTATGAAAATTTATGCTGTGTTTGGATATGGATATGTCTGAAAGGAATTTATGTTTCTGGGTACAAGCTTATATGATGTATAGCTGAATTATTTACATTGCGAACGGCAATAAAACCTATTACACACGCAAATCATTTTCGTCGCTGATTTTAAGATTAAAAACAAAACTGAGATTACGTCATGTATCAATATAATTACGCTGACCAGACTTTGGTAGAGGAACGAGTTGCCCAATTTCGCGACCAAACGGAGCGATTTTTGGCAGGTGAGCTGCCAGAAGAGCAGTTTTTGCCACTGCGGTTGCAAAACGGCCTGTACATCCAGCGTTATGCGCCGATGTTGCGTATCGCCATTCCTTACGGTTTGCTTGCCAGCTACCAGTTGCGCAAACTGGCTGAAATTACTCGCAAGTATGATAAAGGCTATGGACACTTCACGACCCGTACCAATATTCAGCTGAACTGGCCAAAACTAGAAGATGTGCCAGATATTTTGGCTGAATTAGCCTCAGTGCAGATGCATGCCATCCAAACCTCAGGCAACTGTATCCGTAATACCACTACTGATCCATATGCTGGTATCCATAAAGAAGAAATCGCTGATCCACGTCCCTATTGTGAGATTATCCGTCAGTGGTCAACCTTCCACCCTGAGTTTGCTTTTTTGCCGCGTAAATTTAAGATTGCCGTCATTGGCACCAATGATGACCGTGCGGCAACCCAAGTACATGATGTCGGTCTACATGTAAAAACCAATGATGACGGTGAGATTGGGTTTGAAGTATTGGTTGGTGGCGGTCTTGGACGTATTCCTGTCCTTGGTAAAGTTATCAATAAGTTCTTGCCACGTCAGCATCTGCTGAGTTATTTAGACGCTATCTTGCGTGTCTACAACTTGCATGGTCGCCGTGACAAAGGCAGCAAATACAGATCACGTATCAAAATTTTGGTCGAAAGCATGGGCGGTCCAGCGTTTGCTAAATTGGTCAATGCCGAGTGGGAAGCTCATACCAAAGATGGTCCACTTACTTTGACTGATGAGAACTTTGCAACGGCAACTGGTTTCTTTAGTGAGCCTGACTATGTCTCATTCGACGCACTACAAGTACAGTCTGAGCTACAACAGCAACTAAACGCTGATAAAGATTTTGCCAACTGGTACAACCAAAACACCGTAGCGCACAAAATAGCGGGCTATCGTGCCGTAGTAATTTCTCTCAAAGCAGGTTTGGTCGATGGCAAATATGTACCATCTGGTGATGTCAGTGAATCACAGATGGATGCACTGGCTGACCTTTCTGACAAATATAGCTTTGGTGAGCTGCGTGGTACTTATCAGCAGAATCTAGTATTCGCTGATGTGCAAACCAATAAGCTTTATGAGTTATGGCAGCAGCTATCAGAATTGCATTTAGCGCGCGCAAACATTAATACCCTAACGGATATGATTGTCTGCCCAGGTTGGGATTACTGTTCGCTTGCCAATGCGACCACCCACAACATCGCTGAGCAAATCGAAAAGCAATTCGATGACCTAGACTATCTATATGACTTGGGTGAGATTCGTCTGAACATGTCTGGCTGTATTAATGCCTGTGCGCACCATCATACAGGTGATATCGGTATCTTGGGTGTTGATAAAAAAGGTGAGCATTGGTACCAGATCAGTCTTGGCGGTAACTCTAGCGATGATGCCAAACTTGGCAAAATCTTAGGCAAATCCGTCCCTGCTCTTGAGGTCGCCAACACCATACAGCAAATCGTTGATGTGTACGTGGACTTACGTGCCAGCACAGACAATGACGTCGAGAGTTTCGGTCAATTGGTTGAGCGCGTTGGTATTGATCCATTTAAGGAGAAGGTCTATGGCTAATCATCATATTTTGGACAGTCATGGCGTAGATATTAGCAGCCAAGACACTTGGCACGTGCTTGCTACTGATGCACTGCCAGAGAGTATTGTATCGACTAACATCACGTTGCTTGAGCTACTACAAAAACAAGAGAAGCCGGACGTCATCGTGCCGCTCGCTGATTTATTAGACGAGTCAGGCGCGCAGGCTGGTGGTTTGATCAAAGAAGTTTATGAGCTGATCGTACAGCACAGCAGCCGCCTTGGATTATGGGTCACCGCCGATACTGACGCTGATGCACTAGAGGGCATTAGTGAATTACTATCAACGCACGCATTGATTGTTATTGATGTGCCTAAGTTCGCTGATGGTCGTCACTTTAGCTTTGCGCGTACCCTGCGCCAAATCGGCTATACCGGTGAGATTCGTGTTGCTGGCGCGTTTGGCCGTGATCAAATTGCTTATATGTTACGTGTGGGCGTTGATAGCTTTGTATTGAGTGAGCATGACCTAGAAGCTGATTCTAAATTTGGCATTGAGCAAGCCTTTACAGCGCTTGCCAGTAGCTATGACGGTCGAAGTGCTTCAGACTTACCGATGTTTGCATCATCAGAGCCATCGGTCGCATAGCTGTCGTACTGACCATAATTTTATAGTAATACCCGATACTTTTAATCAACACTGTTATATTAACAACAATTAAGGAACGTATTATGAGCCAACTACACCCAAATCTAGATCTTGACCAAGCCAACCAAGACTTGCAAGGTAAATCACCTGAGCAAATCGTTGAATGGGCACTAACTCAAGCAAAAAACCCAATTATCACGACTAACTTCCGTCCATATGAGTCAGCGATTTTGCATTTGGTTGCCAAGCAGCGTCCTGATATCACGGTATTGTGGGTAGACTCAGGCTACAACACCGATGCGACCTATCAGTTTGCTAACAAATTGATTCGTGATCTTGATTTGAATGTTGTGACCTATATCCCAAAACAAACGGCTGCCCACCGTGACGCGACCATGAATGGTATCCCAGGTATCGATAACCCACAGCATGACGAGTTCACAGAGCAAGTTAAACTTGAGCCATTCCGCCGTGCACTAGATGAGCTAAAGCCAGATGTATGGTTCAATGCTATTCGTAAAGACCAAACTGAGTTCCGCCAAGGTCTTGACGTACTTAGCTTATCAAAAGACGGCGTGCTAAAAGTAGCGCCATTGTTTGAAAAAACAGATGCTGATTTAGACGTATATCTAGAAGAGCATAACTTGCCTAATGAGCATGACTACTTTGATCCGACTAAAGTAGAAGAGAGCCGTGAGTGTGGCTTGCATACTCAGCTATAGTAAGGCGCTGACTGTGGCTATTGTTTGTTGAACAATGGCTATAGCTATATCAATAAAAAAATCCCGCTTGGCTCTTATAGAGTCATTAAGCGGGATTTTTTTATGCTGTTCTAGCTATATCGAAAATTTACTGCTATTCCTATTATTAGCTAAAATATGAATTAATATCTCAAAAACGAATATACTAATGCCAATTCACTAGATGAGAGTGTGTCTGTGATACCTCATAATGGCGGCATTCCTTATATCTTTTCTACCTTTTATAATAAACAATTAAATATATGGTGACATTATGAACACCTTCCCGCTATTTTTTAAATTAGAAGACCGTAAAGTGCTCATCGTGGGCGGCGGCGAAGTGGCACTGCGTAAAGCGGATTTGCTCAGCCGTGCAGGTGCCTGTATCACTATACTTGCACCTGATATCAGCCATGAGCTACAAGCTTTGCTAACTGACGATAAGCATAAGTTTATCTATGAGAATTATAATAAAGCTTATATGTCAGGCGCACGGGTAATCATTGCCGCGACTGACGATGAGACGCTGAATCACCAAATTCATGCAGATGCGACTGAGCTAAACATTCCAGTCAATGTGGTCGATACGCCGCATTTATGTGACTTTATCTTTCCAGCCATTATCGATCGCAATCCTATCGTGATTGGTATCTCATCAAATGGTAAAGCGCCTGTGCTGGCACGTCTATTACGGGCACGCCTTGAGACGTTAATTCCGCAAGGCTATGGAAAATTAGCCAAGCTGGCAGGTGAATTCCGCAGTGAGGTAAAAGCCAAGATACCGACGCTTACTGGTCGTCGTCAGTTTTGGGAGCGAGCATTTGAAGGTCAGGTCAGTCAGCTCATGTTTGCAGGTAATGAAACTGAAGCGACTGCACAACTGCAAGCTGATTTAGATAGCACTGCCGCTGCTATCAGTAAGAAAAGCGACGATACAGACTCGGTTAAAGAGTCAGATGCCATCAAGACCGCCACATCGGATGAGTCAGAAAAAAGCTTACCAGCCGTTGGTGAAGTCTATATTGTGGGCGCAGGCCCTGGTGATCCAGAGCTGTTGACCTTCAAAGCCTTGCGTCTAATGCAGCAAGCAGACGTGGTGTTTTATGATGCTTTAGTCTCACCGCAGGTCTTAGACTTATGCCGCCGTGATGCTGATAAAGTATTTGTCGGTAAAAAACGCAGCAATCATACAGTTGCGCAATTAGGTATCAATGAGCTACTTGTCAACCATGCCAAACAAGGTCGCCGAGTCGTGCGCTTAAAAGGTGGCGATCCATTTATCTTTGGACGTGGCGGCGAAGAGATAGAGAGCCTACGAGCACATAATGTACCTTATCAAGTCGTACCAGGCATCACCGCTGCCAATGCTGCTGCTAGCTATGCAGGCATTCCGCTAACTCATCGTGATCATTCACAATCAGTGCGTTTTGTGACGGGATTTTTGAAGGCTGGTGCACCCAACAGTAACTTTAAAAGCTTCTTAAATACTGATGAGACAGTCGTATTTTACATGGGTCTGCACTCGCTGGCACGTCTGACTGAAGGCTTGGTTGACGCTGGTCGTAGTAGCGAGACACCCATTGCTATCGTCTCTAATGCGAGTATGCCCAATCAGCAAGTATTGACAGGTACGCTTGCAACGATTGTTGCCAAACAAGAGCAAGCACAATTGCCAACGCCTGCCCTCCTAATTATGGGCGACGTGGTCAGCTTACATCATGATTTGGCTTGGTATAATTTGCAAAATCAGCAGCACAGTCAAAACAGCGATGACATCGCTAAAAATTGGTTGCGTGAAGGATCAAGAGGTGAAGCAGTAAAACAACCGATAGACCAACAAGCTCATGCCCTATCGATGGTCGCAAATCTTGCAACGCAGCAAGGAGATGGTCTGGAGCAATTGATTGTTGACTAGCGATTACTGCTAACCTGCAAAACGCTTAGTTTTAAATAAAAAGAAAGCCCTACCAGTATATTATTGGTAGGGTTTTCTTTTGGCAACAGCGCAAATCTCAACGATTCTTGCTAGAATGAAGACTTTCTACTGCTCATACTTATAGTCTACTTATGCCCATACCTGATGCTAGCTTGCCTTCTTCTTTAACCACGCAAATGAAACCTTTGACCATATTGCATACCTCAGACTGGCACTTGGGTCGACGTCTGTATGGGCGTCTTCGTTACGAAGAATTTGAGTCATTCCTGCATTGGCTACAAGACACCATCAGCGCGCAAAAAGTAGACATATTGATTGTCGCTGGTGATATCTTCGATACCATGACCCCAAGCAATAAAGCCCAAGCGCTGTATTATGAATTTTTGGGTAAGGTCTCACGCTCCTGCTGTCAGCATGTGGTAATTGTCGCAGGGAATCACGATTCACCGACATTTTTAGACGCGCCAAGCAATGTGCTTAAGTTTTTGAATGTGCATGTAATTGGTACTGCTTGTGATGACTTGGACGACGAAGTATTGGTATTGGGTGATGACGACAACAACCCTCATTGTATTATTGCCGCTGTGCCCTATTTGCGCGATCGGGATGTGCGTAGCAGTAGCGCTGGCGAGTCTGCAGATAGCAAAGACGCCAATGTTATCGCTGGTATTTGCGAGCATTATGACAATGTTGCAGATATTGCGAAGGCTAAGCAAGCCGACTTAATCACGACGCATCAGCGATATATTCCTATCGTCGCCACAGGACATCTATTCGCGTCTGGTGGCAAAACAACCGAAGATGATGGTGTACGCGAGCTATATGTCGGCTCACTAGGTAAAATCTCCGCCGATATGTTCAATGATGGCTTTGATTATGTGGCACTTGGGCATTTGCACGTGCCGCAGCGCGTTGGCGGTCGTGAAAGTATTCGCTATTCAGGCTCACCCATCGCGATGGGCTTTGGAGAGGCCAAACAACAAAAGCAAGTATTGCTGGTACAGTTTGGTGCCGCAGAACGTTGCAATAAGGACATCTTAGGATTAAACGTCGCACCTGATGATATTACTCCTCATGCTATCGATACAGCTGCTGACATTGAAGTCGCCCAAGTTAAAAAATCAGTAGATAAATTAGCAGAAAAAGCCGCTAAAAAAGTGGCGAGTCAGGAACTGCCTTTCATGGATGATTTGTTTGGCTTTGATGAGCCATTAGAAGATAAAGCAGTGGCACAATCTACTGCCATAGAAAATACTCCTGTTGAGCAAGATATAAACAATCAACCAACCTCGAATGATGCTATGACTAGCAGTAAAATACTGCATCGCGATGACGCTAATCAGATGCAAGTAGTGTCCCTACCCATTCCAAAGTTCCAACAACTGGCGCAAATATCTGGTGACTTAACCACGATTGATCAAACCGTTAGAGCGCTTACGCAATCGGACTCTATTTGGCTAGAAATTGTCTATACGGGGGATGAGATTGTCAGTGATTTGCGTGAGCAAGTGCAAGCAATGGTAGAAGGGTTGCCATGTGAAGTGCTTAAGATAAAAAACACTCGTACTTATAATAAAGTGCTCAATCAGCAGCAGACCTCAGAGAGCTTGCAGGACTTAAATGAGATGGAAGTTTTTGAGCGTTGTTTGACGCTCAATGACATACCTGACTCACAAAAAGACTCATTGCGCGACGCCTATGGTCAGATACTTTATAACTTACGTCATGAAGACAAACAGGCAGAATGATATAAGTGACATATCATACCCGTACTTCCTTATCTTTTTCAATTTTTCGCAGTTGCGGCTATTACTAATATTAAGAATTATCCATGCGCCTAATCGAACTCAGACTAAAAAACCTCAACTCCCTAAAAGGTGAATGGCATATTGATTTTGCTGATACTGCCTTTACCAATGAAGGCATCTTTGCTATCACAGGACAGACTGGTGCTGGCAAGACAACCATATTGGATGCTATTTGCTTAGCGCTATATGGTGAGACCCCAAGGATTAATAGTATCAGTAAGAGCAGCAATGAGGTGATGACGAGACAGACGGCAGAGTGTTTCGCTGAAGTAGTGATTGACTTAAATGGCGAGCAGTATCGCTGCCGCTGGGGACAGCGCCGTGCTTACAATAAAGCAGACGGCAATCTGCAAGATGCGACTCACGAAATTGCTAAGATAAACGTTGATGACTCGTCAAAAGAGGATGATCTGCTAGAGAGTACCTTAAAACATACCAAGAACAAGATCATTGAACTGACTCGGATGGATTTTCAGCAGTTCACTCGCTCTATATTACTAGCTCAGGGCAGTTTTTCAGCATTTCTAAAGGCAAAGGCTGATGAACGCGCAGATATTTTAGAGAAAATTACGGGCACTGATATTTACGCGACTATATCAACACAGGTTCATGATAAGAAACGTACTGAGGAAGAAATTCTTAATAAGCTGCAATACGGTTTAGACGGGTTGATGCTTTTGGATACCGATGAAGAAAATCAGTTAAAAGCCGATTTACAGTCGTATCAAAGTGCCCAAAGTGAGCAGCAGCAGACCATTCAAGATTTGGCCGAAAAGATAAAGTGGCTAGATAGCGTGACAGAGTCAAAAGAAAGACTGAATACTTCTCAAAATGACTTAGTGCAGGCTCAGCAGGCTCAGCAAGACTTCATCCCTAATGCCAAACGCTTAACCGCTGCTAATAAAGCGTTGGAGATTGATAGTCAATTCAGCCAACTTGTGCATAGTCGAGATAATCTAAAACGCTTGCAAGAAGAACAGCAGCAAATCAGCAGCATCCTACCGCAAAAACAAAATGATCTAGAACAAGCAACCACACATTTAGATACAGCGAAAACTCATACACAGGCTGCCCATGAAGCTTTGCAAACAGCTCTACCCAATATTGCGCAGACGCGTAAACTCGATGTGGAGATTGCGCAGAACACGCATATCTTAAAAGACATTGAGCAAAGACAGCAAGCTCTAATGAGCAGTACCCAACATTTAAATAAAGAGATAGATAACCATAAACAACAGGCTGCACAAAATAAAACCCAGCTCGCAAGTGTCGAAAGCTATCTTAATGACGCCCATGAATTAAACAATATCGATAGTGATATAGCGAATTTCAAAAGTCATTGCGGCCGACTAAAAGTAGTATTGCAAGAGAATACCGCCCTATCAGATGATAAAACAAGCCAGCAGCAACAGATCCACCAGTATCGCGCCAACCTTGACGTATTAAATCAACAGAAAAAGACAAAAGACACCACCATGTTGTCTATAAAGGATAAATTGGCAGCGTTACAACGAGAGCAAGCAGCATTAACCCAAGTGCAGTCATTGGCTGATATACGAGATGAGCAAGAGCAGATTGATGATATCAACCGTCAACTTGACCAAGTGAGCGTTAAGACAAAACAGCTTGATGAGCTTAGTGTACAAGTAGAGAAAATAGTTGCGACCTTGCCAGTAATGAGTAACGACCTCAAGAAGCTGGCAGGCTTAATCGCTGATAATGAATCGGCGCTCGGCGCTGCCAAAGAAAAGCGTCAAGACAAACAAACCCAGCTACATTTACTACAAAAAGTCGCCAAATTAGAAGATTATATCGCTGACCTAAAAGATGGTCATCCTTGTCCGCTTTGTGGGTCGCTAGAGCATCCTTATAGTGCAGACCATCTACACTTAACGCAAGAGACGGAAGCAACGCAAACTCAGCGACAGATAGCAGAGCTAGATACGACTATATCCAATTTAGAAGATGCTTTATCTAAACATCGTATTACTCAGGCAACTGTAAGGCAGCAGTTCTCGCAGCAGGAAGAGCAACAAACCATATTGAACGACCAAATACAAAAGTTAAAGACAGATATCGAACAGCTGGTCAGTTCAGTACTAAATAAGGGCTACTCTCGATTTATTACTGAAATATTAAAACCGCTGGTGCAGTTTGATACGCATATAGATGCGCTGTCATTATTAGAAAGTATCAAAATCGAGCTAGGTAAGCGTAGACAGTCTCTTAAAGACACGTTAGCTCACTGCGAAACGCTTAGCGAGTCGCTCTCTACGATGCGTAATGATATTGAAGCGTTAGACAAGGAGCAGCGTGCGCTGGCAAATACTGCTAACGAGATTGAAAGCAATAGTGAAAAAATAGCATGGGCTATAGAAAACTTAGATAAAAAATATCATGATAATTTTTCTGAATTGACCGTGCTCAAAACCGATATATTAGCCCTGTTGAATAAATATTCCACTGGCAAACATCAGTCAGACGCAAAAACGGTGATACGTTCTTCACTGCAATCATTACAACCGCTTATAACCAGCATTGGAAATCAAACCGTACTAAGCAATTTTGACGCTCAGGCGCATATCAATACCCTGCGCCAATGTCACAGTGCCCTTTTAGAAATCAAGCAACAGTTCAACGACTACAGAGAGAAACAACAAACTCTAAAGACATCACTCGGTCGACTAGAAACACAAATCGAGACCAAGCAGTCTCAGCTCGACAAAGAAGAAAATGAGCTTGTTAAAATCTCTCAACTCGCGGCAGAAAGAACTGAGGCGATTGAGAAATTACAAACAGACAGAAAGTATGTTTTTGCTAATAAAGATCCTGAAACAGAAGAAAAGCGTTTACGTGATGCGTTAGATCAGGCTAAAACCACGCAGACCTCTACGCAAAGACAGCTAGACAATGCTGAGCACATACTTAGTCAATTGCTTGATAAGCAGCGTCAGTTGACTGAGCAAGTGACCATAGTACAGGGAACGCTCAATACTCAAGAGGATATCTTTAAGTCGATACTTACCGCCTCTGATTTTGCTGATGAAATAGATTTTACTAATGCGTGCCTGCCAATTGATGAGCGTAAGGCACTTAGACAGCAGCAGCAGCATATCGATTATGCGCTAAAGCAAGCGCAGTCTTTATTGGATGCAACACAAAAAACACTTGCAGATAAACAAGCCAATCCGCTAACAGTAGACGATAGAGAGACGCTTACCCAACAGCAATCGCAAGCCCAAGATGAGTTTAACAAACGAATTGAGTCAATCGGTGCAATTAGTCAGCGTCTAAAGGACAATGAAGATAAGAAAACCACCCAACAGGCACAGCTTGATGCCATCACTGGCCAAAAGGACAAATTGCAAGTTTGGCAACAATTGCACAAATTGATTGGCTCATCTGATGGCAAAAAGTTCCGTACTTTTGCTCAAGGACTTACTTTTGATCTCATGGTCACTCACGCCAATACACAGCTGCAAAAAATGAGCGATCGCTATTTGCTGGCCCGTGATGATAACAGTCCGCTTGAGCTAAATGTAATTGATAACTATCAAGGTGGCGAAATTCGCAGCACTAAGAATCTTTCAGGCGGCGAAGGTTTTATCATTAGCCTAGCATTAGCACTAGGGCTATCACAGATGGCCAGTCAAAATATACGCGTGGACTCGCTATTTTTGGATGAAGGGTTTGGTACATTGGATGAGGAATCTTTAGACATTGCGCTTGATACGCTGACCAATCTACAGCAAGAAGGTAAATTAATCGGGGTGATATCCCATGTTCAGGCGTTAAAAGATCGTATTTTAACCCAGATTAAAGTCGAAAAGCTCTCGGGCGGATTCAGCCGAATCAGTGGTCAAGGGTGTCATAAAGTCGTCAGTGAAAAAGTATCATAAGTTAGGTTAATCACTTTACTACTTAATACTTTTAATTAAACCATTTCTTTTAGACAATAAAAAACCACCGAGCATGAAGAACGGTGGTTTTTTTGTGAGACAGTTTCGGGTTGATATTACTTCATTATTTAGTAACTAAACCACTAAGCTCACTCATCAATACTGACAACGTCGAAAGACCGATTTGACCTTCTTCATCGTTACTATGCAGCTCATCCAACTTATTCATCTCTGTGGTGACTGCTGCAAGCTGATCGACGTGTCTTGCTCTCCATTCACTAAATGCTTGCTTAGCATCTGGTTTTGAGAGTACCGCATCCATCAATAGACGCAAGCTGCGAGACAGCTCGTTCACTAATGCATGGCGTGCACGGCGATCCCAATAATCTTGCTGTGGTAGACTCGCAATATTTTCCATCATCCAGTCTAATTGCAATACTTGATAAGCTTCAAAGTATAAAGTTGCAATCTCATCAACAGGACGCTCGTATTGCTCAGCAAGCAATGCAGCATCAAGCGCATCGACATGGTACGGTAGCATCGCAAATAGCGTAGCATCATTATCAGACAGCTCTTTTTGCATCAAGCGCTTAGTATCTTCTTGCAGATATTGAGCAAACTGCTGCTCGATAAAACCACTTGGCTTGGTCAGTTTTTCTACACTTTCACTAAAGCGGCTAATCATATCAGCGACTTGTAAGTTTTGACCGAAGGCATTGATGAACCAGACCACACCGCGCTCAAGTGAGTCACGTAGACGTAACTCAAGGTTCAGCAGTAACGTCGCCTCAACTTGATTGTCTAATGCTTCAAGTGCTTTCCAGGCGCGCGATACGTTGAATACATCACGGCTAATCGCATAACCACGTACGATAGTAGCTAGTGATTGATCGGTTTCTTCAAAGAGACGGAATAGCGCTTCGATACCTAAGCGGTTGACCACACTGTTGGTCAAGTAGGTACTGATGATCTCGCGATGCAAACGATGCTCAGTCATCTCATCAAAGAAGCGTGACGCCAGTTCATCTGGGAAGTACTTACGTAGCTCATTGATAAAGTACGGATCATCTGGTAAGTCAGACAATAATAGATTGTCATAGACCCACATTTTGCCATAGGCCAAGACCACTGCCAGCTCAGGATTGGTCAGACCAGTATCCGCTTTTTGACGTTTCGCAATCTCTTCATCTGATGGTAGATACTCAATCGTACGATCCAGACGCCCTTCACTCTCTAGCATCTGAATAAAGCGCTGATGATCGCTCAGGTTTGCTGCGGCACGGATATGGCTCAGCTCAATCGCTTGTGGTTGCAAGTAGTTTTGACGCAGTACCAGTTCTGCTACGGTGTCAGTCATACTCTCAAGCAGCTCATTACGTTGCTTCAGCGTCATATCACCTTGCTCGACCACTTTGCCAAGTAGGATTTTGATATTGACTTCATGATCCGAGCAGTTCACACCGCCTGAGTTATCGATTGCATCTGTATAGATACGCCCGCCCGTTTGAGCGTATTCAATACGGCCTTGCTGGGTTAGACCTAAGTTACCACCTTCACCAACGACGGCTGCACGTAGCTCATTACCATCGATACGTAGCGAATCGTTTGCACGGTCGCCCACGTCAGCATGTGTTTCGTTTGCACTTTTGACATAAGTACCGATACCGCCATTCCAGATAAGGTCGACAGGTGCACGTAACAACGCGCTGATCAAATCATTCGGTGCAAGGCTGTCTTCACTGATATCAAAGAGCGACTTCATTTCAGGACTGATAGCGATGGTTTTGTCTTGGCGTGAGAATATACCACCACCTTGACTAATCAATGATGCTTCATAATCTGCCCATGATGAGCGTGGTAATTCAAACAAGCGTGCACGCTCAGCGTATGAGGCCGCCGTATCTGGATCAGGATCAATAAAGATATGCAAATGGTTAAAAGCAGCAACGAGCTTAGTATGCGTTGATAGCAGCATACCATTACCGAATACATCCCCACTCATGTCACCAATACCAACAACCGTAAAGTCATCACGGTTTTGAATGTCCATACCGCGCATACGGAAGTGGCGTTTGACCGACTCCCAACCACCGCGCGCTGTGATACCCATTGCTTTATGGTCGTACCCTACTGAACCACCTGAGGCAAAGGCATCATCGAGCCAGAAGTTGTATTCTGCAGCTAAGGCATTTGCAATATCCGAGAAAGTAGCTGTACCTTTGTCTGCTGCAACAACCAAGTACGGGTCGTCTTCATCATGACGTACCGTGTTGGCTGGCGGGACAATGTTGCCATCTACAATATTGTCTGTGACATCAAGCATGCCGCGTAAGAATGTCTGATAACAAGCTATACCTTCTGCTTGGAATGCCTCACGGCCATCAGCCATGCTCTTGGTTTTTACAATAAATCCGCCTTTAGAACCTACAGGGACGATTACTGCGTTTTTGACCATCTGCGCTTTGACAAGGCCAAGTACTTCAGTACGGAAATCTTCCATACGATCTGACCAGCGCAGACCACCGCGAGCGACTTTGCCGCCACGTAAATGAACAGCTTCGACGCGTGGTGAATACACAAATATCTCAAACATTGGCTTTGGTTTAGGCAAGTTTGGAATGTCTGCTGCCAAGAATTTAAATGACAGACGATCTTTGCGCTGACCATCACTATCCACTTGATAGAAGTTGGTACGTACCATCGCATTAATCAAATCTAAGTACCAGCGCAAGATACGATCTTCGTCTAGGCTATCGACATCTGCTAACGCAGCGGTGATTTGCTCTTGAATGGTAGCAGCCTTTTCTTGACGTTCTTCTTCGCTATACTTAGGATTCATACGTGCGTCAAACAAACTACCTAACGCGACACTGATATCGCTGTTTTTGACCACAGTTTGCTGAATATAAGCACTCGAGAATGGCGCACGTGCTTGCAGCATGTAGCGAGACAATGCACGCAATACGACGACATCATAAGTATCGAGCTTGGTCGTTAATACCAATTCATTAAATGAATCGCTTTCAACGCGACCTGCCCAGATTTGCTTGAGGCTATCTTCGAACTGACCACGCACGACTTGCATATTGACCGTATCGACATGCTCTAAGGTCAGCTCATACTCTTGCATCCAGATAGGCTGCTCTGGCAAGTCAAACTCATAAGTCTGTGCTGAAATAACTGACACACCAAAGTTTTCAAGTATTGGCAATACTTTTGACAAGATAACCGGCTGCTCGCGACCGTACAGTTTTAGGTGAAGCTGGTTACGTGCATCGCCTGTCGACTGGTATAAATGCCAGAGCATCGGCTGCTCTGCGGTCAGTCCCGCCAAACGCTTCGTATCTTCGACTGCGGTACGAGCATCAAAACGCTCTTGGTAGGCAGCAGGGATATAGTTTAAGAAGCGACGATTTAAAGCATTGGCTTGTTGCTCGCCCACATTATCGAGTAGCATCTTTTGATAATTATCATCCCATGATTGCATGAGTGCTGATAATTTGGCTTCAAGTGTGGCGATATTGACGTCATTTACTTGACCAGGCACGGTACGTACGTGGACGTGTACACGAGCATGCGCAGATTCATTGAATTCAGTAGTAAACCCTGAAGACATACCGTTATAGGCGTCTTTTAGGACGTTTTGTACTTTGATACGTAGCTCGGTGTTGAACTTATCACGCGGGATATAGACCAAGCACGAAACAAAACGCTGATAATGGTCAATACGGCTAAATAGACGTAAGCTCTTCTTGTCTTGTAGTTGAGTAATGCCCGAAACAATTGGGTATAGCTCTTCGACGCTGGCTTGGAACAAATCATCACGCGGTAAGGTGTTAATCACATGCATCATCTTGTGATGAGCGTGACCGTCACGTGGCAAGTCTGCCATTGCCATGATTTTATTGGCTTTTTCGCGCAATAGCGGTATTTGCTGTACAGTCAGCTGATAGGCTTGTGACGTAAGCAAACCGATAAAGCGGTATTCACCAATTAGATTACCGTTATCATCGAACTTATGAATGCCCAAAAAGTCCATATATACTGAACGATGCACAGGTGATACACGGCTTGATTTAGACAGCATCAACACGCGCGGCTCAGTCAATAATTGCTTTAAGCCTCTAGGCAATTGGCTAAAGCTCTCTGATAGCTTGTCTTTTTCAGAACCACGTAATAGACCAAGGCCACTGTTACCGATTGCGAATAAATCTAAATCGGTCGGCTCAGAAGTCACTTCGATAGACTGACCACCTTCCAAGCGGTATTCACGATATCCTAAGAATATAAAGTGATCGTCTAAGATCCAATCTAAAAATGCTTGGATTTCTTGTTGTGAGTAGAATACTTCCGGTAGCGGCTTAGTTGAAAGCTCAGTTTTGATGTCATTCAACTGCGCACGCATCTGTTTCCAGTCGCCAACGACCGTATCAAGCGTGTCAATTTTTGACATCAGCATCTGTTGCAGCGCTTCCAAGTCTTCGTTGTCTTGGTAAGCAATTTCACAATGAATCAATGACATATGTGAAGTGGCACTTTCATGTGCGCCTTCGATATGGGTGATATCACCATTGTCATCACGCTCAACACTGATAATGATGTTGTAAGTACGATGAACATCGATACCTTCAGCTTCTAGACTCATCAAAATCGTATCAACTAAGAATGGTCTATCATAAGCTGCGATTTGAATGACAGTGTGCGAGCTGTGAAAGTGCTGCTCTTCTGCTGCTGGGTTTAGTACTGTCAGCTGTGGCTTGCTGCCGTCGTAAGCTTTGAGTAGTGTAAAGTGATGTAGCGCCATGCCCGCCAAGTCAGCATTACTAATCGCCTCTGCAGTTTCTTGATGCAGCGGCTGATAATAGCTATGAATAAAATGATCAAATAGCGATTTGTCTTTTTGTACATAACTGGTAGCAATATCGCTTATCTGGCTAATGCGCTCTTTTGCGATACTGAGGGAGTTTGGCATTTCCTGCGTCCTTTTTTTATAGATTTGGTTTAACATTTATTTATTTAAGTTTATCGATTTAGATTGACTACTGTTACTGCATATTCATCATTGGTGCAACGGTGCAGTATTTCCATTCACGCGACTTATTTTATTTTTATAACAGTTAGAAATTTTCTCCTTTTTTGCTCTTATTTTTTATTAATATGTAGCCATCAGAATTTAATACTACCAATATAGTGAAGTGTAACGCACATAAGGCGCGAGCTAAAGTGTACAACATCATTTCATGAATCAGCGATGTGTCGATAACCTTTACTAATGAGACAATGCGGTTTTGGACATCGATATGGATGATTCGGTGCTGGCAGGCGGATACTCATGGTAATTGAAGGCGTTTTTTTGTTAGAATATGCCAACATATTTAAGAGCGTACGACTCGCTCACTATTAACTTTAATGCTAAGGGCAAAAGGTATGATGAATATTTTGGTGGTTGGCTCAGGTGGTCGCGAACACGCATTGGCATGGCAATGTGCAAAAGATGACAATGTAAAAAATGTCTACATCGCTCCTGGCAATGCTGGCACCGCCCTTGAGCCTAAATGCCAAAACGTTACGCTAGAGTCTACCGACGCTGACGCAGGCGAGCATAGTGCTGTTATCGCCTTTTGTCAAAATAACGATATCGACATGGTAATTGTTGGTCCAGAAGCGCCTTTGGTTACGGGTATTGTTGATGCTTGTCGTGAAGCAGGTATCAAAGCATGGGGCCCTACAGCGTACTGTGCACAGTTAGAAGGCTCAAAAACTTTTGCTAAAGAGTTCATGGAACAAAACAATATCCCAACCGCTGCTTATCAAGGTTTTACCGGCGCAGTCGCTGCAAAAGCCTATGTCGATGAGCAAGGCGCGCCTATCGTTATCAAAGCAGATGGTCTTGCTGCAGGTAAAGGCGTCATCGTTGCTGAAACGATCGAACAAGCACATGAAGCTATCGACGATATGCTAGCGGACAACAAGTTCGGTGATGCTGGCAGCCGCGTGGTTATCGAGCAGTTCTTACAGGGTGAAGAAGCCAGCTTTATCTGTATGATTGATGGTGATAACATCTTGCCAATGGCAACCAGCCAAGATCACAAACGTGCTTTTGAAGGCGATACCGGTCCAAACACTGGTGGTATGGGTGCCTACTCCCCTGCTCCAGTTGTTACCGGCGATGTTCATAACAAAGTCATGCAGCAAGTGATACAACCAGTAGTCGATGCCATGAAAAACGCAGGCCATCCTTATACTGGATTCTTATACGCTGGTCTTATGATTGATAAGGCAGGCGATCCGTATGTCATCGAATTTAACTGCCGCTTTGGTGATCCAGAAACGCAGCCTATCTTAATGCGTTTGCAGTCATCAATGGTCGATTTGGTCGCACAAGGTTTGGCAGGTCAATTACCTAGTGAAGCAAAATGGGATGCGCGCCCTGCTCTAGGTATCGTTGTCGCATCAAAAGGCTACCCTGAAACTTCATCTAAAGGTGATGTGATTGCTGGCTTGCCAGAACTAGATCCTAACAACTACAATGCTGTGAAAGTTTTCCATGCTGGCACGGCATTTTCTAACGATAATGATAAAGAAGTCATTACAAACGGTGGGCGCGTCTTATGTGTAACTGCGCTAGCAGATAGTATTTCTGATGCTCAGCAAGCCGCATTAGCAGTCACCGCTGCTATCAGTTTTGATGGTGCTCAGTACCGCCGTGATATTGGTCACCATGCCATCACTCGCGAAAATGCTTAGCAGCTAAGGCATCCCAAGAAACATATTGGGCAACGACTTGGGCAATATTTTAGAGAATGCGAAGGTTTTGCTCAATATGTTTGATTAATAGTATTTCCGTATTTTATAGCTCTACATCACTATTTGACCTAGCATCATGCTAGGTCTTATTTTTTAAAATAGATTTTTCTAAATTTTAATAACCAGTGAACTTGCTAGAAAATGCTAACTATTTATTAATCATACTCAAACTAGTAAGCACTTATTTATCAATAGTTACCGCTAGATATTGGCTTACAAAGTAACTATCAATGGCCAGCTCAGGCTCATAAAACCAACCCGCTTTATATGATACAATTTTGTACCTGTGCATCACGTCTCCCTTGTATTGTAGGTTTCGAACCCGCAAATCAATACCAATTGGATGAATGATTATACTTATGGCAAATGATACGTCTAAACCTTTTAGCAACAAGCAATCAATCGATAGCCTAAAAACCTCAGGGTTTGATCGTCGTATGTCGATTGCGAAAACCTCTTTGAATATTGGTCGTCGTTGGGCGGGTAATAGCGTGTCTGGCATATTCTTAAATAAAGAAGCACGTACTGCACGTAATCAGGCGTTTATGGAAACTCAGGCAAATTATCTGGCATCAGAGCTGGGTAAATTGAAAGGTTCGGTCGTCAAGATTGGTCAAATGCTAGCGATTTATGGTGAACATATACTGCCGCCAGAGATCACACGCGCTTTGCAAACTCTTAATGATGACACGGCGACATTGACTTGGCCGACGATTGAGCAAACATTACGCCAGTTACTGGGCAACAAACTAAACGAGCTAGACATTGATCCTGTTCCCATTGGAACTGCTTCTCTTGCCCAAGTTCATCGTGCGACCGTGCTCGCCACTGGCGAACAAGTTGTGTTAAAAATTCAGTATCCAGGGGTGGCAGATGCTATCAACTCTGATCTTGCCTTGTTCAAACGATTGTTAAAAGTAAGTAATATCGTTCCTCAAACACGCGCACTCGATGCTTGGTTTGAGGAAATACGTGACCTACTCCATCACGAAGTTGATTATGAAGCGGAAGCGGCTACGACAGAGCGTTTTTATGAGCGTTTAATTGATGAGCCGCGCTATATCGTGCCTAAGATTAATCGCACTTATTCTAAAAAACGTCTGCTATGTATGTCATACGAGCCAGGTATCACTGTGGTCTCGGAAGCATTGCAATTACTACCTCATGAACGCCGAAATGCCATTGGTCAAGCGGCCATTGAAATCATGATGCAAGAGATTTTTGTATGGGGTGAGATGCAGACCGATCCCAACTTTGGTAATTATCTGGTGCGTGTGAGCGAAAACGAAGAAGATATCGATAGATTAGTTTTGCTAGATTTTGGAGCGATTCGTCAGTTTGATGGCAACTTGTTAACGATTGCCCGTGGTCTACTACGCGCAGGATATCGCCATGATCAGCAAGCAATGAGCATTGCTATGAAAGGATATGACTTTTTCGATAGCATGAGTAATAAAGTACGTTCGGATATTGCCTCGTTATTTTTGCTTGCTACAGAGCCTTTTAGTGACCCTGAGAAAAACACCAATATCCCTAGCGAATGTTTAGATGAGCAGGATCGCTATATTTGGGCCAATAGTAAACTACATTCACGCTTATCTACTACGGCCACACGCGCAATGCAGTCCTTCGAATTTAATCTACCACCAAAAGAATTTATGTTTATCAGTCGTAAGTTTATCGGTGCATATACCTTTTTGACTGTTTTAGATGCGCATACCAACTCTAACAGCCTCGTAAAACCTTATTTATAAACCGTGCAAATTTCGAGCCGTCCTTTAGTGACGGCTTTTTAATGTTTTAATTTTATTTGCTTAGGCTATTTTATATTTAATATCACTATCACTATCACTATCACTATCACTATCACTATCTTTATTTTATACTACTGATATAAGCTTTATATTTTTACTTAGGCTATTATTTTTCGCTTATAGCACTTACCTGCCAATCATCAAATCTTGTCTTATACCATTTTGGCTTACGAATACTTAGCTCCCAACACACTTCTTGTCGGGCAAGATATTTCACTTCGAAATGAGTGCGCTGACTGGTCACTGGTACTCGAGAACGTGTCGATGGCAGACACCACACTTTAGTTGCTTGGTGTTCTGCATTGTCCATATAGGATTCGATATTAGTCACTAATATCACTTCTCCGCCCACTTGCAAACGTGACAATAGAAACTCAAAAAAAGGCATATTCAGCCATTGCTGATTGGGATTGTGCTGTTCAGGATTGGGATAAAGAATGAAGATTTTAGCCAAGCTCTTTGGTTTAATGGCATGCACTGTCCATGCAATCGCATCTGCGTGAATCGCGTCTAGGTTTGATAGATTTTGTAAAGTGGCTAATTTTGAGAATGCTTCAAATTTATTACGCGTGCGTTCAATGGCTATCAGATGCTTATCAGGATTTTGTGCAGCAAAGCTAAGTGCATGCTTACCCTTCCCTGCCCCAATCTCTAGCATCAACGGTTTTTCATTTTTATTGTCATTAATGATATTTGGAATAATAAAGTCACGCGGTGCTGACAGTTTTTGTGGTTGAAAGGCACGCTCTTGCTGATGCGTGAGATCAATATTGTCGGTCATCTACTATCCTTAAAGCATTTGTCTTTTGTCATTATTCGGCCCCATGCTATTATATAGTCAATCCAATTGAATAGTAATACAGCGACAGCAAGTACACCTCGTTTCGTCGTAATTTAAATGACGGATGCGTTTTATGCTTATGTCGTATGCAACCAATACTAACAACATTTAGGACATTGCTCTTTTCTTATGACTGACTCTACTGCAAATACGCCTCCAAAGACCTACCCTTGTCCACGTTGCGGTACCCAGACGGCCTGGCAAGACAATAAATATAAGCCGTTTTGTAGCAGTCGCTGCAAGCTGATTGACTTAGGTGCTTGGGCAAACGAAGACTACACCTTACCTGCAGAAACCACGCCTTTTTCTGACGAGCTATAACCCACACTTTTACTCAATTATTATACCAAGGATGCTTTATATGTCTGCTACTTACCTGATGCCCACTTATAATCGTCAACCAATCAGCTTTACACGCGGTGCAGGCAGTTGGCTCTATACCAAAGATGACACGCCTTACTTAGATGCCTTAACTGGTATCGCGGTATGCGGCTTAGGACACTGTCATCCACAAGTCACTGACGCGATTCAGCAGCAAGCAGGTACGTTAATTCATACAAGTAACTTGTTTGGCATTGATTGGCAAGAGCGTGCTGGAGAGATACTATGTACCGCCGCCCAAATGGACAGTGTGTTTTTTGCCAATAGCGGCGCCGAAGCCAATGAAGCTGCATTGAAACTGGCACGTTTATACGCGTACAAGCAAGGTTTTAAACGCCCAAAAGTTATCGTAATGGAGCAATCGTTCCATGGTCGTACGTTGTTATCTTTGTCAGCTACTGCAAATCCAAAAGCACGTGAAGGGTTTTATACACTAGATGAAGACTTTATTCGTGTGCCATTTGGCGATATCGACGCTATCAAACAAGCTGCTCAAGAACATGATGATATCTGCGCTATCTTTGTAGAGCCGATTCAAGGCGAAGGTGGTCTGAATACTGCAGCTAATGGATTCACTTATCTTGAAGAGCTACAAGCGGAATGTGATGCTCATAACTGGCTATTTATGCTGGATGAAGTACAAACAGGTAATGGCCGTACGGGTAAATATTTTGCTTATCAACACAGCAACGCTCGTCCTGATGTGTTGACGACAGCCAAAGGTCTAGGTAATGGTTTCCCAGTCGGTGCGTGCATGGTACGTGGCCGTGCCAATGGTTTGTTTGGTGCTGGTAGTCATGGCTCTACTTATGGTGGCACGCCATTGGCCAGCCGCGTGGTGCATAGCGTGTACGATGTGCTAGCAAATAGTAATATCATGGAAAACGCAGTGACTGAGGGTTTATTCATCAGAGAAAGTATCGTTGATACATTTGGCCAATATGGCGTTAGCAGTCGCGGTGCAGGTATGATGATTGGTATCGCGCTACCTGAAGACATGGATTGTAGCCAACTGGTGGATCGTGCCCGTGATGAGCAAAAGCTGATCATCAATGTGACGGGTGGTCATGTTGTACGTTTGCTGCCGCCGCTTAACATGAGCCGTGATGAAAGCACACAAGTCGCTGAGCGTTTAATCAATCTGTTAAAGCCATCATTTTAAAATATGCCTCAACGTTAATAACAGACAATAAAAAAGCCTATAGATGATTCATTATCTATAGGCTTTTTGCTAACCGCTTATTGCTAACTAAAAACGTTTTGTGCGTAGTGAGAACAACACTTAATTCGCATGAAAGTACTTTTTCAGTACTTCTAGGCAACGAGTGATTTTAGCTGGCTGTTGGTCGCGATTTAAAGTGACCGCATATAGCACAAAGCTTGGTAATTGATAGCCAGTCAACACTTCTACTAGCTCACCACTCTCAAGCTCTTTCTTAACATCCATCTCTAACATTCTAACCAAACCGTGACCTTCTTTTGCCAACGTCGTTGCCATAAACACGTTATTGGTATAGATACGTGAGTTCATTTTGACACGCGTCTTCTTACCAGTTTCAGTCTGAATCATATCGATCTGATTGGCATCTTTCATGATTTCAATACAGATTAATTGATGCTCAGCCAAATCTTTAGGCGTATTTAGCTTACTGTGCTGACGCAAATACTGAGGTGAGGCAACCAGTAATTGGCGCACATCGGTCAATGGATGACTGCTCAGACTAGAATCATTAATCGATGGGCTCATGCGAATAGCAATATCAATACGCTCATCAATCATATCAATATAATGATTATCAGCTAGATAAGTGACACTTAGATCATCATGTGCCGCCATCCAAGTAGAGAGTGCAGGCAATATGTGATTAACACCGAGCTCAGGAGTCGTCGATACACGCAAACTACCTGCTAGCTCATCACGCAATTGATTGACTTTAATACGCCCTTGCTCCGCTGCACTGACGACATCTTTTGCCGCTTCATAAAAGCTCTCACCAGCTTCTGTTAAGCTTAGCTTACGAGTTGAGCGATGTAGCAATACCACCCCAAGCTCGTTCTCTAACGAACGAATTTGCTGACTAACTGCACTGGTTGTAATACCTAGCTCACGTGCTGAGCCACTAAAAGAGCCATGTCCGACCACACTGGCGAACACAGCCATACCGCGTAAATTATCCAACATATTCTCACCTAAACGTCATTTCAGTTTTTAATATAACTTAACCATTATAACGACTTTGCACTCATCTTATCGTTATCAAATGGTTCTCTCTTGTTTGATAAATATATTTTGACCCGTAATAAAAACAAAAATATCAAGGTGATATATTGCTATCACCTTGATATTTAATATAAAACTACGTTCAATATATAAATATACTTTTAGACATTTTGAGCAAACACTGCTCTAAAATCTCAATACAGCTGTACTTTACCCATTTTCCCCTCACCGCGTTCAGTTAAATACTGCATTACTGGTGTTTTTAGTAATTTCGTTTCAGCAACGGTTTTCGCTTGCTCTAAACGTTTTTTCTGTCGGCGCTCTGGGGTTTTATCTTCGGTCTGCATGATACTACTATCAATTTTCAAGTCAATGTCAGCTTGCGTAAATTGCTGTTGTAACTTAGCTGCCAATTGCTGAAAAGTAACCTGCAAATGCTTACTATCAACACTGGTCAAAAACGTGGCCTTACCATTGCATTGACCAGTCATTGTCCCTTGTCGTGCCAGTGCTAGCTCATCTTGTGCCAATACCTCGCCTTCACGAGCAGTTTGCAACCAGTAGTCCCACTTTTCTGGGTTCCACTCGCCTGTCAGTTCTTGAGGTGGACAACGCAGCAACGTACGTGGGTCTTCATCAGAGTGTGCTGTTAACTGAGAATCATTTGCACCAGGCTCAACAACTGGTTCAGGCTCAACAACTGGTTCAGGCTCAACAACTGGTTCAGACATAGCACTATTAACTGACTGTGCTAAATTGTCATTACCATCAATACTGCTTTGTAGCTCATCGTGACTTGAAGTCTGATAGTCAACACTATAAAGCTCTGGCGGCGGTGCTGACGCTTCATGTGCAATAGCATCTGGAGCTGATGCCGAAGAAACTGGTTTTATAGCTGGTACTTTTGTAGCAGACCCATCACTATCATAAGTATTGCTCAAGACTTCATCGACTGGTAATGGACGAAACGCCAGCAATCGCAAGATGCACATCTCAAGCGCTTGCATCGGTGTACTTGCGAGCTTGACACCTTCACGGGCTTGCACAACAATTTCATAATACAGCTGCAAGACATCAGGGTTGATATGCTGAGCTAGCGTATAAATATCTTTTGCTTGCGCCTCATTAACATTAAGAGCGACCTCAGGCAACAGCTGAGTCAATGCCAACTGATGTAACAGTTCAGCGAGCCCATCAAACATACTAGTCGCATCGACCATTTGCGCGCGCATTTGCTCAATATGAGCAGCAACCGCAGACTTATCATGATTATAGATATCTGTGATTAGACGCACTAAGTCAGCAGCATCAATGAGACCAAGCATTGCATTGACAGTCGCATCATCCAGTGCGCCTTGACCAAAAGCAATGGCTTGATCGGTCAATGATAACGCATCACGTACAGAACCTTTGGCTGCACTTGCCAATTGCCAAATGGCTGGCTGAGTATAGCCTACCTGCTCTTTAGTCAGGATATTTGCCAAGTGCTCGCTAAGTAACGTTTGAGGTAATGGGCGCAGAACGAACTGCAAGCAGCGCGAAATAATCGTAATCGGTAGCTTCTGTGGATCAGTCGTCGCTAATAAAAACTTCACATGCTCCGGTGGCTCTTCTAACGTTTTAAGTAACGCGTTAAAGCTGTGCGTAGACAGCATATGTACTTCATCAATCAGATAAACCTTATAACGTCCTTGACTTGGGGCATAAGGCACATTGTCTAACAGCTCACGCGTGTCTTCGACCTTGGTACGAGAAGCGGCATCAATCTCAATAAGATCAATAAAACGCCCCTGATCAATAGCAACGCAGTTATCACACACGCCGCAAGGGGTACTGGTAATACCTGTATCACAGTTCAAGCATTTAGATAAAATACGCGCAATCGTCGTCTTACCCACACCGCGTGTGCCTGTAAACAGATAGGCATGATGCAGACGATTGTAATCAATCGCATTAATCAACGCTTGAGATACATGCGTCTGCCCAATCAACTCATGAAAGTTTTTTGGTCGGTATTTGCGAGCTAAAACTTGATATTGCTGCGTCATAAGAAATGCCAATGTAAATAATACAAATATAGAGGGAGCGTCAAACTAATGAATCATACTATGTTTAGGTTATAACTGAGCTTGAAGTTGGGCCAGTCGGTCATATAAGCGTTGAGTGCTTTCATCAATCAATGAGCCTGCTTGATGAAAAATATCCAGATAAACCTCAGTGTTTACACTGTCTTCGCACGGCCTAAACTCTACGCCTAGTAAAAATAAATCGTCCATTACTGGCTCTTGTAACTGGACGTTGATGTCTGACAATAAATCTTTATAAGAGAGCCTAACATTCTCTGCGCTTAGCGAACTGCTATTGTCTTGCGCATAAAACACCATGAGATAATGGCGTCCAAATACATGGTAAGAATGCTCATGACGGACATAACCATTCCAGCGCGAGTCTTGATCCATGGTTCTATAAGCTAAGATTTTTTCTACTAGACATGCATAGGTATACATTGACTCATCTACCAAAATATCAACCTGATCATTTGGTAAAGGTGTACCAGCTTCATAATAACGCTCAAGCACACTGTTGAATAGCTTGAACCACATCCCAGTATTTTTTTGCATCTCAGCCATTAAGGCATCGGCAAACATAGTCTGATTCAGCTCTACTGCTTTAAGTAAGCGTAATTCAACTTGCTCAATTAACTCGTTGTCAATTAGCTGTTCTTGTACCCTAATCGCTCGTTGATGAAAGTCAGGTGATTGTAGAAACTGTTTAAGCAATGTCGATTCGTTTTGAAATGATGCAAAGCTAGATAGTTGACGACGATGGAAATCTAAAAAGGTTGTTAAATCACTTGGAGTAACCAACTGATTGAGGATATCAACGAAGTTTTGATGACTAAAGACTTGTAGGATACTTTGCTCATCATCTAAGTCTAAAACACAGTCTTCTGCAAAAAACCGACTGCCATATTCGTAGCCAACTGCATAAGATGCATGGCCCGATTGATCGTCTTGATGATTGATAGATAATGACGTTAAACCGATAAAATAAACCGCTTTATCAGTTGTCGCGGCACTTCTATCTACAATTAGGCTATCGTTTTTTTGATAAATCTGAGCGTGGCGTTTGATAAGTTGGTTAACAACTTCTTTTCTCCACTCACGAACTTTAGCATTATCCACTTCTTGCTTATTTGCCTGCATCACAACCGTATTGACGAGCAAATAAATAGTAGCGCCAGAAAACTCAAAAACAAAATCATAACCCTGAAAATGATCAGAGTCAGTGATTTTGTCATCAGGCAACTCATACAATGATAAAAAACATTGCTGAATCATTTTTTGCCATGGCGCATGTGATGCTTGCTGAATATCCATAATACCTCTATAAACGATATTTCACAAAAAAGCTGATACCCATTCTGTGAAAATGAGCAAAAGCTTTTTATGCTGAGTTAAGTATCAGTTTGGATTTATAGCAAGCAAATCCACCTTAGCTGTCTTGTTTGCGGCGCATATGCGGGAATAAGATCACATCACGGATACTAGCAGAATCGGTAAATAGCATTACTAGACGGTCAATACCAATACCCTCACCGGCTGTCGGTGGCAAACCATAAGACAATGCTTCGATATACTCTTCATCAAAATGCATAGCTTCATCATCGCCCGCATCTTTTTCAGCAACCTGACCACGGAAACGCTCGGCTTGGTCTGCTGGGTCATTAAGCTCGCTAAAACCATTGGCCAACTCACGACCACCAACGAACAGCTCAAAGCGATCGGTAATCTCAGGATTGTCATCACTACGGCGCGCTAGTGGTGAAGTCTCAGCAGGATACTCAGTAATGAACGTTGGCTGACGTAATTGATGCTCAGCCGTTTCTTCAAAAATAATTGTCTGTAGTTTACCCACACCAAACACATCTTTGACTTGCTGCTTAAGTGTCGTAGATGCATATTCTGCTAGGTATTCACGATCATTGATACGCGCCATGTCAAAGTTTTCAGCATATTTTGCAATCGCATCAGACATTGATAGACGAGCAAATGGTGCTTTTAGGCTAATGGCTTCTTCTTGATAGGTCAGCTCTGTTGTGCCCAACACATCTATTGCTAACTGATTAAACAGACGCTCAGTCAAATCCATCAAGTCATGATAATCAGCGTATGCTTGATAGAACTCAATCATGGTAAATTCTGGGTTATGACGGGTTGAAACCCCTTCATTACGGAAACTACGGTTAATCTCAAATACTCTCTCAAACCCACCAACAACCAGACGCTTAAGATAAAGCTCAGGCGCGATACGTAGGTATAAAGGCATGTCTAATGCATTATGATGTGTCTCAAACGGACGGGCTACTGCGCCGCCTGGTATCGGATGCATCATTGGCGTTTCAACTTCCATAAAACGCTCATTAAGCATAAATTGACGAATACCACTAACGATCTGACTACGAACCATAAAGGTATTGCGAGTCGTCTCATTGGTCATCAAATCAAGATGACGATTGCGATAGCGCGCTTCTACATCAGCCAAGCCATGGAACTTATTCGGCATTGGACGTAGTGATTTGGTCAATAGCGTAATTTCTTCAATATGCACATACAAATCGCCTTTACCTGAGCGACCGATATAGCCTGATACACCAACGATGTCACCCAAATCTAGTGATTTGATGCTCGCACGCGTCTCCTCATCAAGCTCTTTACGTGCTACATATAACTGAATACGGCCTGTCATATCTTGGATCACGATAAACGAACCACGGTTGAGCATGACTCGACCTGCCACGTTTACTTGTGTTTTTTCACCATTCGCTGCTTTTTCTTCAATTTCCTGCTTTGAGACACCATCAAAAGCCGTCTGTAAGTCTTGCGCATAATCAGTGCGTTTGAACGTATTAGGATACGGCTGTTTACCTGAAGCACTGATATCGTCTAGCTTGGCTTGCAGTTGTGCGATTAGCTCGTTAGCATCTTCTACGACTGGGGTTTGATCTTGGTTCTGATTATTGTGCTTTGACATAACACTCTCAATATTTTTAGGTAATTAAATGGATAAACGAAAACAGAAAAATTAAATCAATACTTATTATTATAAGAACAGACATGGTGATAAAAACGATAAAACTGTTGGTGCTTTTAAAGACTAGCTACTAGTCATTGCCACCGATACTGGCCATCAAATCAGCCTGATGCTCACGTAATAGTGCATCAAGAATCTCATCCAAGTCGCCTTCTATAATAGAGTCGAGCTTGTATAAGGTAAGGTTGATACGATGATCGGTCATACGGCCTTGTGGAAAGTTATAGGTACGGATACGCTCTGAGCGATCGCCACTACCGACCAAGTCACGACGTATAGAGTCCGCCACATCCACCTGTGCTTGCACTTTGGCTTGTTGAATTTTAGAGACCAGCATTTTCATAGCATGCGCACGGTTTTTGTGTTGGCTACGCTCTTGCTGACACTCTACCACGGTACCCGTTGGAATATGCGTCAAACGTACAGCAGAGTCAGTCGTGTTAACGTGCTGACCACCCGCGCCACTTGAGCGGAAAGTATCCATCTTGATATCAGCAGGATTGATATCAACGGTATCATCAATCTCAACTTCTGGCATGACTGCGACCGTACAAGCTGACGTGTGAACACGACCTTGGCTTTCGGTTTCAGGGACACGCTGTACACGGTGAGCGCCCGATTCAAACTTTAGACGACCATATACACTGTTGCCAGATACGCGAGTGATGATTTCTTTATAACCACCATGCTCACCTTCATTTGCAGAGAGCACTTCTAGCGTCCAGCCTTGGCTCTGCGCGTATTTTTGGTACATACGGAACAAATCACCAGAGAAAATCGCTGCTTCATCGCCTCCTGTCCCGGCACGAATCTCTAAAAATGCTGGTACTTTATCGTTGGGATCTTTTGGTAGCATCATCAGATTAAGCGCTTCTTCCATCTCTACGATGGTATCACGCGCACTCTCAATCTCATCGATCATCATCTCTTTCATGTCAGGATCTGTTGCATCGGCTAGCATCGCTTCTGCATCGGCCTGATCCGTTTCTGCACCCACGTAGTTTTGCCACAGCGTCGTGATCTCCATCAAGTCGCTGTGCTCAACAGACAATTCACGGAACTTATTATTATCACTGATGACACTAGGATCTGATAATAAAGCGGTGACCTCTTCATAACGGTCTACCATCTGGTCTAAACGCAGGCGTAAGGATTCTTTCATAAAAGGACTTTTAATTGGATAAGAGGAATAAGCCCGTGATTATAGCAAATTTTTTGGGGTAAATTAAAACCTCTAATCATTCTTGTTGATATTGTCGGTAATCTCGATGTTATCTTCTCAAACATCTCTGTTTATATTTAGATGTCACGACGTAATTTCAATAGCAAAAACGACAGACAAAAAAATAGCTAAGAAGACTCTTAGCTATTTTTATCAGGATAGGAAGTTAAAGTATTAGACCTTGCGAACTAAGACCGATCCAATAGAGTAACCTGCACCAAATGAGCAAATAACACCCAAATCACCTGATACTAAGTCGTCTTTGTGGCGATGGAATACAATCATAGGACTCGCTGAGCTGGTATTGGCAAATTCAGCAATAACACTTGGAGCAATTGATTTATCGGCATCTTTACCGACCACGGTACGTAGAATCAAATCCAACATATTGGCATTGGCTTGATGCAACCACATCATCTTAACATCAGATGTTGGGATGTCATTTTCTTGCAAGTGCTCAGTGATAATCTCTGACACTTTTGGACAGACTTCACGGAATACTTTGTGACCATTTTGCAAAAACAGCTTATCAGTGACAGGTGCTTTGATATCTGGATACATTTCGGTCTGCGCTGCTAGGTACTCTGAGCGATCCATAAAGCCATATTCATTTTTGATGTTGGTCGAAAACTGAGTAAATAGCTTAGAGTTTAAAATCTCATAACCTTTTGGCGTATCTAATTCTTCAACGATAGAAGCGGTCGCCACATCACCGAAGATAAAGTGGCTGTCACGGTTGCGCCAGTTTAGATGGGCTGAGGTAATCTCGACGTTGACCACAGCAATACGCTTGGCCAAACCAGAGATGATAGAACCGTGTGCTTGTGACAGACCAAAAGTCGCCGCACTACACGCAACGTTCATATCATAAGCAAAGCCGCCAATCATACCAATTTCGTTCTGGATCTCGATAGCAACCGCAGGATAAGTACGCTGGAAGTTTGAGCAAGCAAGGATGATACCGTCTAAGTCATTGGCCTCAAGTCCAGCATCAGCCAAAGCATCTCTAAGTGCTGCTGCACCCATTTCGGCCATTACTGACAACTCTTCGCCCAAGTTACGGTAAGGGATAACTGGCGCCATGATTTCAGTATTTAAGATACCTTCTTTTTCCATCACATAACGTGATTTGATGCCAGATACTTTTTCGATGAAAGCAGCTGAAGAAGGCTCAAGTGCCGTCACTGTCTCTGCAGCTATTTCTTCAGCATGTTCGGTATTATAGTTTTCAACATACTGGTTAAATGACTCAACTAGCTCTTCGTTACTAATGCTGTAAGGTGGAATATAAAGACCAGTGCCTGTGATACAAGTCGTCATGATAAGCTTCCTTGTCTACTACTGTGGTGCTTGGAATAAGCATAAAAGTGGAAAAATAATAGCCATTCAAATTCAGTGAATAACTGTAAACTTAAAATCAGTGTGTTTATTATGCCTGAATATTATAATTTTTCTAATACTTTGTTACAAATAATCTGTTTCTTGCCATAAATTAGCAAAGACTGCCGTCCTTTTTCGATAGCTACGTTATAATTAGCATCATTTTATTCTGTACGACTCATCGAACTATCTTAATTATTCAGAATATTGATACACGCTCATACTTAGGAATGCTCATGGCAGAACTTCTCAACTGGTTATTTGATCAATACGCTGACTACTCTACGATATTCATCATTCTTGAACTGATTGCCGTTGTCTTCGGCGTAGCAAGTGTCTTACTTGCCAGCAAAACCAATATTTTAGTCTTCCCTATCGGTCTGGTCAGCACTGCTATATTTGTGTACCTACTGTGGAAGTGGCAACTGTTTGGCGATATGTTCATCAATGCTTACTATACCGTGATGAGCTTGTATGGCTGGATTAACTGGTCAAAGAACAAGAAAAACCAGTCTGTTGAGCATAAGCAAGCAGACGCTAATAATGTCCGTATTGAGCATCTGCATGCAGGTGACATCCCTATACTCTCTGCTTTGGCAGCAGGAACAGTAGCTTTTGTAGGATTGGTTTATTATTTCCGTCCAGTGATTAATAATGGCTTTAGTTTCGATGGTGCGGTACTTGGACTCCATTTATTTACTTGGGTCGATTATACTGACATGCTCACTACGGCTTTGTTCTTGATGGCGATGTGGCTCATGGCACGGCGCAAGATTGAGCATTGGATACTCTGGATCATCGCTGATGCGATATCAGTACCGCTATACTTCTATAAAGGTTTTACTTTTACCGCGCTACAATATGTAGTCTTCACTCTTATCGCAATCTGGGCATACTATGAATGGCAACGACGCTACCGCGTACAACCTCGAGCAGCATACGCCTAAATCTGTCATCAACGTCGCGGTTTTAGGAGCAGAAAGTACGGGTAAGACGACCTTATGTCGTGATTTGGCCGCGCATTTTGATACTTCTTGGGTGTCAGAATATATGCGCACCTACTTACAGGCAAAGTGGGATGATGAGCAGCTGACTTGTACGTGGGAAGATCTGCTCCCTATCGCACAGGGGCAGATTACACTAGAGAATATCTTAGCCAAACAAGTCGCTCAGTCGTCTAATGCCAGTCATTATTTGTTTTGCGATACCAGTTTGTTTGAGCTGATGGTTTATTCTTATTGGTATTATGGCGACTGCCCTACTGCCCTTGAGCAAGCAGCATTGGCCCATCATTATGATTTGATATTATTGACGGATGTTGATACTCCTTGGGTCGCCGATGATCTGCGAGACAGTCCGTATCAACGTGATGAGATAAGTGATTATTTCGCCAGTCAATTAAGCAGGCATCAAAAACCATTCCAGCGTATTAGTGGCGATAGAAAAGAGCGTGTTCGGCAAGTAGTAGCGCAGCTCGCTGATATAGATAATATATCGCCTGACTAAAGCTAAATAGCTATGGCCATAAACTTACCTACACTTGTATTTTTAAAAATTTCATGTCTTTAAGACTTTCGTGTCTTTAAACATTAAGAGATACCCATGCTAAAGAAGTTTGAGCTTTATTTAGAAAAAACTATATTTAATAGCCGCTGGATACTGGCACCCTTTTATCTAGGGCTTGTGTTAGGCATTATTTTATTATTTATTAAGTTTGTTCAAAAGCTATGGCACATGTTCGCTGACATTCTGACGGCCTCTGAAGCCAGTGTGATTGTAGATATATTGGTATTGGTTGATATCTCTCTAGTTGCCAGTTTATTGCTTATTATTATATTCAGTGGCTATGAAATTTTTGTCTCAAAAATCGATACTGGCACTCATGATGATCGTCCTAGCTGGATGGGCAAAGTGGACTTTTCTGGTCTAAAGCTCAAAGTCATCGGAGCGATTGTCGCTATCTCGGCGATTGATCTATTAAAGTCCTTTATGGATATATCTAGCGGAATGAGTGAACTTGATGCCGACAAGCTCATGTGGAAGGTTATTATTCATATGACCTTTGTATTGTCTGGCTTGTTATTCGCTATCATGGATAAAGTCGTTGGCGACACGAAAAAGCATTAAACACATTAATAATCGAAAAATAATTATCAGAGAATATCGACTTTCACCCTTTCACAGTTATTCCATATTTCCTGCACATTTTCTCGTTATGCCCTCTCTATGATGTCTTTTAAAGCCACAGTCTGTTATCTCGGCAGCTGTGGATTAAAGACACTTAGGAGGCGACAACATGCAAAAAACATTATTGACTAAGTTATCCATCATTGTAGGACTTTGTATCGTTTTTTCGATTGGTCTCAATATGATTAGCGACATCATATACGAGAGGCAGTACTACGCAGAGTCAGTGATAAAAGAAATCACCCAACAGCATGTCAATCCACAAGAAGTCATTAACCCATTTATCGCCATTCCTACGACAGTCACACCTGCATGTCAGTCAAATACATCTGATACACCAAATATAAAGAGCAAATGCGAACCGTCATACTCGAAAATTGAGACGATATTTGCCTCTCAGACGCAGGCTGCACAAAACCTAAAAGTAAACACAGACACCTATAAACGCGGTATCTATAGTGCTACTAGCTATGATGGTCAGCTTACGTTCGATCAAAGTTATACGCTTGATAAGACTTTAGAAAATTTAGATCAGGTTGGCACTACAATTGACAATGGGTCAGATTCAGTCGGTATATATCCTAATGCAGATAAGACACAGCTAGCCAAAACCATTACCCACTGGAACAAGGCAAAACTTATCATTCCCGTGTCTGATTTGCGCGGTGTCGCTACCCTGCCTACTGTCACAATTAATCAAAAAACGATTGCAGCAAACTATCCGCAGATACCAATGATAGAGAACTTAACCTATGTCGAAGTAGATATACCTAAAGATATGTTGGAGCAATTAATCAATCCTACTAGCCAGCAGAATAAAGATAGCTTGGCTACCAAAGGCTCAATAAATAAAAAACTAGATAAATCAGAAGTAAATAGCAAGTTATCTAATCCTAAAGACAATCAAGCGCTCAATATTGTGATCGACTTGCCATTAGCTGGCATTAGTAATTTAACGACTGTCCCAACTGGGCAGAACTTTATTCTGTCTATGCACAGTGACTGGCAGACACCAAACTTCATAGGTAAAGCATTACCAAATACCAAGAGCATTACCGCTAAAGGATTCGATGCCAGTTGGCAAAATCAGTATTTAACCGTTGCAAACAATCAGTACCTCTCTCAATGTCTCAGCACACCTAACCATCAATGTACTGTCATAAGTGAATCAACGATCAATACCGATAGTCATTCGTACAATCCTGATTCGTTTGAGGCATCAAGAGGTCTGACGACAGATAGTACAGCAGTAGCTGGTAGTAATCAAAGTGTTCTGCTAAACAGCTTTGGCGTTAGTTTTGCGAGCCCTAACGATGTCTATCTACAAACTGAACGAGCCATGAAGTACGCCTTGCTATTAATTTTGGTATCGTTTGGTACTTTCTTTTTATTTGAAGTGCTCAAATCAAGTCGTATCCACCCTATTCAGTATCTGCTAGTCGGCTGCGCACTATTTGTCTTTTATGTCTTATTACTACCACTTGCAGAACAAATCGCATTTTGGCAAGCCTATATGGTAGCAGCCAGTGCTTGTGTTGGGCTTATTGGCTGGTATAGCTACTATGTATTTGGCGGTTTAAAACGGGCAATAATCTTTACCGCGACACTTGCTGGGCTATACGCTACGTTTTTCGGTATTTTAAGTACAGAAGATCTCAATCTGTTACTGGGTGCGATATTTTGCTTTGTGATACTTGCCTGCGTGATGGTGATGACTCGCAAACTCGACTGGTATAAAGTGACATAAATGATGAGAGCCATGCACTGTATAAAACAAGTCAGACAAACTGTCAGTAAATGAAAGGTTTTTATCTAATAATTTGAAAAAAGGCACTAGCTGCCTTAGCTTATCAACTGAGCTAAGGCAGCCAAGTAGTAATATCATTTGACGATATGATTGTTTAACGCTTTAGCCCAGTTATTGCAATTATCCTCGCAGCGCGGGCAACAATGATTAGGGTCAGAGATTTCATCAACGTAACCGCAATACATACAAGCATAATAAACCCCTGCTTCTACTTGCTCGACCGGTCGGTATTGCTTGGGGAAAAGCGGCATCCCGTAGTCTGTTTTTTCAGAGGTGTGCAATAAAATACTAAAATTGCCATCAGCTTCGAGCAAACCGACACGAACTTGTCCTAAATGCTCAACCCCTTGTTGGCGCATTTCAGCAAAAAACTCATCATGTGACATCTCACCTTTTTTGATTTTATCAAGCACTAGCATGCCATCTTCTACAATATACATTGAGCGCCCCTCTAGCAGGTCCTCAAAAGGCTGGAATTTCATCATCGCCCACGTACAGAGCCTATAGAGTGAAATGACCGTACCCATGATTAATACCGCTTGGATAATGGGCAGATCTTCGGTGAACATAGGGTCACCTGCAATAGAGCCCAACGATAAAATAATGGTCAGCTCGAAAATAGAGAGCTGACGGACGCCGCGCTTACCAGTGAAGCGTAAAAATGTGATAATTAATACAAACATTACAGTGACACGTATTAAAATTTCTACGGCAAACAACCAAGTTGTGTCATAAATAAAAATACTTGCCCAATTCATACTATCTTTTCCTATTTATTTATCTGATTTATTGTGTTTAATGAATGTTGTTCTAATAGTTCATTTGATACGACGCACATCATCCCTATTTTTAGACCTTATCGTCAATACAACTATCGTTATTCTGATTTAAAAGAGACTTTTTGCCATAAGTACGACAAAATATCCTGTCCTGTGAGACAGCTATAGATTAGATTGATAAGTTATCAATCTATTATCTTTGCTAGAGAAAACGATCGTTATAACAGCGTACCTTACGACCTAAAACTAAAATCCTATGCTTGCCTGTTTTGTGCCATTTATTCATTGTAGGAATTACTTTTGAAAGCCACTATTTATACTATTATTGCGTTAATCGCCTTTGCCGCAAACTCTCTGTTTTGCCGAATGGCATTGGCAGAAGGCTATATCGATGCTTGGAGCTTTACCATCATTAGGCTAGTGAGTGCGACGGCCTGTCTAGGCCTTATCATGGCTGCACATGCTTACAGACTGCGACGCCAAACGTCTAATCATGACAACTCTACTGTTCACGCTATATTAAGTGATAAAGGCAGTTGGTTGAGTAGTCTCAGCTTGGTGATTTATGCGCTGTGCTTTTCAATTGCGTATGTAGAGCTCGATACTGGCACTGGGGCATTGATTTTATTCTCAGCGGTTCAGCTTACGATGATTGGCTGGGATATCTATAAAAAAGAACAGCTCAGCGCGCTACAATGGTTGGCGTTTGTCGTTGCAGTAGCAGGATTTGTATATCTGATGTTGCCATCGGCTGCCATACCATCACCATTGGCAGCAGCGTTAATGGCTATGAGTGGCGTAGCATGGGGAGTATATAGTATACGCGGCAAATCATGTGTCTCACCGCTACGAGCGACAGGGTTTAATTTTGTGCGTAGTTTAGTCGCTGTGCCTATACTATTACTGGTAGGTATGACGTATCTAGATGACTTAGGTTTGAAAAATATCAATTTGGAGGACATTACCACTGAAGGTGTACTACTCGCCTGTGCATCAGGAGCAATCGCCTCAGGGTTGGGTTATAGTATCTGGTATACAGCGATGCCACTATTGAAAAACACACAAGCCGCTATCGTTCAGCTATGTGTCCCTGTGATTGCTGCGTTGCTAGGTGTGGTGTTTTTATCTGAGCAACTAACTTTGCCATTTATAGTTGCAAGCACAGTCATTTTGGGCGCGGTCTTGGTGTTTACCTTAAATAAAAAAGTACCGGTATAAAATAAGGCTATTAATAACCTATCATTAGCCAAGTTGCTCAGAAAAGGTTCCAGCTAATTACGTTACCGGACAACATAAAACGCCCCGACTCTTATAAATCGGGGCGTTTATGTATTCGAGTTATTATTTTAATATTGCTAGTCTACGGTCACTAGTCTTTAAACAACCGTCTTAAACGACTGTCACTTCTAGACGAGTATCGACATTACCGCGAGTAGCATTAGAATACGGGCACACCTGATGCGTGGCTTCGATCAACTGCTGCGCCTGCGCTTCATCAATACCTGATACTTCTACAGACAACTCTATCTCTAAGTTATAGCTACCGTCAGCTTTCATACCGATACCCACTTGCGCAGAAGTTTTTGAAGCGGTAACAGGCAATTTCATGTGCTGTGCAGTCATGCTCAAAGCGCTATCAAAACAAGCCGCGTAACCCATGGCAAAAAGCTGTTCTGGGTTCACGCCTTCTTTGTCTTGCTCTTGAAAAGATACCAAGTCAAATCCTAAAGAACCATCGTCTAATCCAGTATGGCCAGAACGTCCACCAGTAGCGGTTGCGCGCGTTTTATAAAATATTTTCATGATTAATTATTCCTTGTTTCATATTATTAGAGGTCGTACTTACGCTGTTGCGATGAAATTATTATAGAATCCTCTGCACTTATACGTTAGAACAAACCTCTATAACTCTTGCCTAATCCTACAAATATTTATACTATCAGGCAATCTTATAAAATAAGCACTCGTGATGAATCAAACGACTATTGACCAACTTTTAGCAGTACTACCTAGAAATAAAACTATTGAATCTGCTGTTTCAGGCTTGTTCTTTTACTGCGCGGACAAACCAAGCAAAGCCGTGAGTTATATTCAAGAGCCAAGTATTTGTATTGTACTGCAAGGTGAACGAGAGATTTACTTGGGTGCTGACTGTCAAAGGTTTGACAATAGTAACTTGATGTTCTGTCCAGTTAATATACCGCTAAGTATGCATATCAAGCACGCTTCGATAAAGAACCCTGTCATTGTTTTATCAATGAAATTAGATTTAGCTATGATTAGAGATGTATTAGCGCAGATACCGACCACACACCCAGTAGCAGGCAGTCATTTAGGAATAAAGTGGCACTTAGATGACACCATAATGGACGCGTTTGATCGATTGATACGCTTGCTTGATTATCCAAACGATATTGATTTTCTGTCTTCTTTAATTCAACAAGAAATATACTATCGCCTACTCTTGGCTGAGCAAGGCAACAAACTTAAGCAATTGGTCGTTAGCGGTAGCCATACACACCGCATTGCCCAAGCGACTGACTGGATAAAGGCACATCTAGATGAACCTATTATGGTTGAAAGCTTAGCTAGTAGATGCGGCATGAGTGTCTCAGGGTTTCATCAGCACTTTAAAGAAATAACCCAGCTGAGTCCGTTACAGTATCAGAAAAGCTTACGTTTAATGGAAGCCAGACGCTTAATTAAGATGCATGGGGCGCAAATATCACAAATAGCGATGCAAGTAGGCTACGAAAGCCCTAGTCAATTTAGCCGAGAATATAAGCGGTTTTTTGGTCTAAGTCCGAGTAATGAGTTGTAGTTATAATTTTATTTTCTAATAGGATAAATTTAATTTGCTTAGGCTATTTTCTATTATATCTATGGAATTCTTCCCCAGAAAACATCATTTTTAAATTGAATAATGTAGGGAGTATTTTAAATAAATAGAAAAATTGGTTGACGTGACTATATATTCGTATTATAACATATAATATATATTTAAAATAATGAATGTATAGGAGCAGCTTTACTCTGTGTACGATCGATGTAAAGCGATCAATAGAAAGCTTAGGGAGGAGATAACATGATTCGTTTAAGCTACACTCTAAAATGCTGGGCACTTGGCATCACGTTTTTTACAGTGTTCTACTTTATGGTAGTCATGAGTGACCCTGGCTTTAGTAAGTACATTTATATGTTAGCTTTCAGCACTTTGCTATTCCCTATTGCTAAACGTGCAGTCGATGTTATGACCGATTTTTTCGCACCAGATATTGAGCTGTTCAATGGATTGTTACCATCACTTTTAATCAATATTGTGATTTGGATGCTTACTCCATTTATCGTCGCATTAACTGTGATTGCTTATGTACTTTATAGCATGGGTGTACTGACAGAAAAGATTAGTCATTAAGTATCAATTATTAAGTACTGGACATTAAATACCAGTCACTAACTATCAAACATTAAGCCTCAATAGCTCATAGAGAAGATGGTTTGCAAACTATCTTCTCTAACTATGTATATAGCTGCTAAAGCGACTAATAGATTTAACTTACAACGGCTAGTTGCTGACTTTTTTACCAACAAACTGTACTACAGCGCTAAGCCCTTGATGCCGCTTTCCTTCTGATACCATACGCAACTTCTCTACACCAATCACTTCGTTCAGCCCTACAAGCTCATTTTGAAAGTTCTCTAAAGCGCCAAAACGCTCCCTTTGACTGGCTGGTGGTCCACCGACTGCCTCTGTTTCAAGCTGCCGTTCTGTATAAGCTTCGACGATAAATACTCCATCTGGCTTGAGAGCGGTGCCAACTTGTGCATGTACATATTGACGTACCGCTTTGGGCACATGTGCCCAGATAGAAACTATGGCGTCCCATTTATCCTGACCAAAGTTGTAATCTGCTAAATCAGCTAATTGAGTGGTAATAGCTACGCCTCTATCTTTGGCCAACTTGTTCGCTTTGTTTAACCCTACTTCGGACATATCCATCGCAGTCACCTTGAAGCCTTGCTCAGCTAAGAATACTGCATTCCTACCCTCTCCCTCTGCTAGACAAAGTACGTGTCCACCTACAGGTATCTGCTCAAACGTCTCTCTCAAAAAATCATTAGGTTCGGTACCAAATGCGAACTCTGTACCGCTATAGCGTTCATCCCACATTTTAATCGTCCTGTTATTTGAGATTGATATCCAATTTAGTAGGTAACATATGGCATTTAGAAAACGTAGCAATAAAGCACACATCATAAAATTAATGTGCGCTCTATAACATAACGTACCATACAAACCTAAAACTTAGCCTAACTCACCTTATCCCACATCTTGCTTAGACGCTTGGGCGATACTGCCATACGAGTTTTCATAGGCTGGGCAAACAGTTGAATACGATACTCTTCCACCATCCAGCGATACTCACTGATGGCTTCTTTGTCCGCACGTCCTGCTAGCCGCTCCATATGCAAGTCAAGCGCGTAAACACCATCGAGGTCGGCGTCGAGATTGTGCTCCAGACGCTCTAGTCGAATCTGTAGCGCTTCAAGATAGCGTGGGTACTGTTGCCAGTGGCTATAGTCCATCCGATAAACAAAATCAGCCAAATGTAAGTCTTCTAGCTGATCTTCGATATCATCGATAGACTCACCAAATATCTCGCGATCTAGCATCAGCAACCCTTGGCGGATACGCTGCCAACGAGTGTAGACATTCTTAAGCGTTTTGATAACGCTTTGACCAGTTAATAAGAAGTTATTGACTACCACTTCGAGAGTTTGGCTATACTCTTCAGAGGTAAACGGTAGCTCCTCGCTCAATCCAACTGCGATGTCATCGGCGCTTTCTGGTAAATTCTCAGAATGATCAAATAAGACATAGTGCTCTTCGAGAGCCGCGTCTAACGCAGCATCTATAACGATCGTTTTGAGTTTATCCATGTCGCCAAGTGGTGCAAATGCCAGTTTAAATATACTATCGATTTGGCTCGTTAGCTGCTTTTTCTTTGCACCAAGTTTGCCTTTTATTAAAGTCAGTACCCCGATACGATGTGCTTGAAGTGCGGCATTGACATCAGTGTATTGATGAATCGATACAGCTTCTCCCGCTTCATCAGCGACGAGCGCCGCAAACTGTTTCATCACCACGCCTGCACTATGATGGTTTTTGCTAAAAGCAAAATGCTCAGGGAACTCAGTATGCACGCCTTGCTGCTCATTTACCGCTTGACTGGTTTCAGATGCATGACGAATCTGTAGGGTTTGTAGATCACGGCCTTTTTCGATGATACGGTTTTTCTCATCGACCACGCAGATTTGTGGCTGCAAATAACGATCAATCGTAGATGGATTGAAGTTCTCTGGCGTTACCGACATAATACCGCGACGATGCAAGGCCTGACACAGCTGCTTCAGCAATCCTTGTCCACCCTTTGGTTGCAACTCATCAAACAAACTGTCTGCAGTATTGGGTATCGGTACGATTTGACGACGTATCTCCTTTGGCAGTGACTTGAGCAGTTGTAGAACCAGTTCATAGCGCCAACCGGGCACGCCCCACAGTAGCTCAATCGCGTCGAGCTGCGGTAATGCAGCAAGCGGCACACGTATGGTCACACCATCATCATCGCTGGCGGGATCAAAGATATAACGGAGTGGCAGCTTTAGATCGCCCAGCTTCCACACTTCTGGGAAATCCCCTGTGGTCGGTGCTTGGCTATTAAGTACATCTTCATCAGTAAAGAATAGATGCTTAGTATCATGCTTTTCGACTTCTGCACGCCAATCTTCAAATGCTTTACGACTGGCAACGTGCTCAGGGATTTTCTTATCATAGAACTGATAGAGCGTCTCTTCATCCACCAACAAATCACGGCGACGCAGCTTGTCTTCGATACGCTCAACATGAGCAATCTTATCCATGTTATGTTGCAAAAATGGTGCATTGCGACCAAAGTTACCCGTCACTAAGCCATCACGGATAAATATCTCTCGTGATTCAACTAAGTTAACTTGCTCATAATTGGTCAGCTGCTTACTAATAATAATCAGTCCAAACAGACTAATCTGCGCGTAAGCTTTGACGCGTCCTGTTTTCTTGGACCAATGTGGTTCAAAGTAATGATATTTCAGCAAATCACCTGCCGCTGAAATAATCCATTCTGGTTCGATTTTGGCAACAGTACGCATAAAGACTTGTGAAGTCTCCACCATTTCAAACGCCATCACCCAAGGTGGTATTTGTTTAAACACCGTGCTGGCTGGGAATATCTTCGCCTTTTGCTGACGCGCAGCCAAATACTCACCGCGGCTTTCGGTCTTATGCGCGATGATAGACAATAAACCAGTCAATAATGCTCTATGCAGATTGGCATATTTGACTGCTTTTAACTCTTCATCTTCGATCGCTGTCGGATCATTGACAGCCACATTTTTATCAGCAGCTTTTGACTCATTAACATCAGTTAGCTTCAGCTCAGTGACCATTTGTACCAATTGACGGTGTGTCTGATGCCATTCTCGTACACGCGGGAAGCTTAAATAGTTTTTCTTAGCAAACTGCTTACGCTGATTGCCAGACAGTTTATTGCCGTCTTCATCTTTTTCAAACAGCGCCTTCCATAGACTCAGATAAAACAAAAAGTCAGAGTCGTCTTGACGGAAGACCGCATGCTTTTGATCCGCTTGCGTACGTTTATTGGCAGGACGCTCGCGTGGATCCTGTACAGCAAGCGCTGCCACAACGATCAGCATTTCGCGAATACAATCAAAATCAGAACCAGCCACCAGCATACGTGCTAGCCTTGGATCGATTGGCATACGTGCCATTTTCTGACCAGTTGCTGTCAAACGCAGATGATCAAGCCCTTTTCTCGCTTTTGGTTTATTGGTTTTGTCCTGAGCAGCAATGTCTTTCTTGGAAGTAATAGCGCCCAACTCATCTAGCAATTTATGACCATCAGTGACCAATCGGCTATCAGGCGGCTCAATAAATTCAAAGTCATCCACACTACCTAGACGTAGATTGGCCATTTGCAGGATTACTGACGCTAAGTTGGTGCGTAAAATCTCAGGCTCAGTAAACTCAGGGCGGCCACTAAAATCCTCTTCACTATAAAGACGAATACAAACACCTGGAGCGACACGGCCACAGCGACCTTTACGCTGATTAGCCGCTGCTTGGGAAATTGCTTCAATCGGTAAACGCTGTACGCGCGAGCGATACGAGTAACGCGAAATCCGCGCGAACCCCAAGTCGATCACATAGCGAATACCCGGCACAGTCAATGCAGTCTCAGCAACGTTGGTCGCGATAACAATGCGGCGACCTCGACCCGATGGCTGAAAGATACGCTGCTGCTCTTCATACGTCTGCCGTGCAAACAATGGCAGTACTTCGGTATGGCGCGGGCCATGACGCTCAAGCACTTCTTGCGTTTCGCGAATCTCCGCTTCAGTCGCAGCAAATATCAAAATATCAGCTTGATCGGCGTGACCTTTACTCTGCGCATCGCTAAAACACTCTTCGACAGCGGCAACCACAGCACGCGGCAGGTTCTCTTCAAAATCATCGTAGCTGTCATCTTCCGAGCTATTTACTGGCTCATCTGTCAACGGACGATAACGGACTTCTACTGGAAAGCTACGCCCTTCTACATTAAAAATAGGCGCAGGAACTTGCCGTTTGAGCTTATTGTCATAACGGCTGAAGTATTCACTAAAGCGCTTGGTATCAAGGGTCGCCGAGGTAATAATAACTTTTAAATCTGGGCGCTTGGGCAGCATCTTTTTGAGATAACCCATAATAAAGTCGATGTTTAAACTACGCTCATGCGCCTCATCGATAATAATCGTATCGTACTTACTCAAAAACCGATCGTGACCCAACTCAGCGAGTAAGATACCATCTGTCATGAGCTTTACAACAGATTGTGCTGTCCCTTGCTCATTAAAGCGAATCTTAAAACTGACCGTGTTACCTAATGGCTCACCCAGCTCTTCTGCGATACGGTTTGCCACACTACGAGCGGCCAATCGTCTCGGCTGTGTATGCCCTATCTGCCCTGTGATACCGCGCCCTGCTAACATCGCAAGCTTAGGCAACTGCGTCGTTTTACCAGAACCGGTCTCACCAGCGACAATAATGACTTGATTATCGATAATCGCTTGTACTAAGTCTTCTGCGCGTTGGCTAACAGGCAAATCTAAATTTAGCTTGGCAGGTAAATCATTTGGGATACTATCGATACGTGCCTGCACAGCTTGTTGAGAACGTGTCTTTATTTTCTCGTACTGAGCACGTTTCTTGGCAAGTACATCATCTGAATTATTCTTTTGCTCATAATCATGATTAGATTTTTTATTTTTAGATACAGCAGCACGTGCCAGCTCTCGCTCAAGACGGCTTAAGTAATAGCTGTCTTTAGCAAGTACTGGTAGATCAGAGGCAATGCTAGTCTGAACAGCAGTTCTATCGTCGCTAAACTTATTATTCGAGTGACTGTCATCTGGATTTGTTTTCTTATTTGTTTCTTCAACGCTGCTTTCACTAGGCATTTTTGGTTCATTCTCAGAAGTATTGGGCATATTTACTTAGGCTATTTATTATGTAGAAGTGGTTAGATTATGGGGGTAATTAGGGTATGATTCAAGTTAGTCGAGTTCTGATTACTCTTGTATCAATAATGCTGAAACTATCACACATTACAGAACGTATCCGAACTTAAGCTATCCATTAAGTTCATTTAATCAGGTATATATAAATCTACTTTTATAAGCTTTAGATAAACCTATTATAGCGCCAATTTCTTTAAATTCTTGATACTTAGATAGCCGACGTACTCTTTGTCCTCGTAAGCATTCAGCTCATCTGTATCACTAATAGGCTCAATCGAAAGCTGAACACTTGAAATAAGATCGTTTACGTTATATATGTCATCTATATCTACTGCAAACTTATCATCAATATGAGAAGCTGCATTAAAAGGTGACGTTTCATCTTTAAAAGTAAATTGCTTATAAAAATCACTTTTCTTCGCTTGTTTGATCGCGTCAGCTTGGTTAGGTGCAACGATGAGTAGCTTATAATGGAATTCTTCAAAATTGTCCTGCTGATAGCCACCTAGATTGATAAAGAATAATTTTAAGTCAGTAGCAGCCTTTAATTGCTCACTTGATTCAATTAACTTGATGGCATAATTACCCACTTTAGTAATCGCACGATATGAATCAATATGCCATTTATTTTTTACCTCAGGCCAATGTTCATTGATATCTCCTATCAAGTCACTCACTTGATAGGCTGCGCCAAAGAAAATATCGTGTTGCTCAATCAGACGGCCTTTAGGACGACCGCCCAGTTGAACCATATATAGTGTTAGCATTTTACGTAATCTCTATTAAATCAAAATCCATAGTTAATCTAAAGGTAATGCTATCATTGCTAGAATAGAATGTTTTTAAGTACTGTCATACTGGAACTACTCTACCCGTCTTCAATGCAAATGCCCAATCTTCACGTCCGTTTCTTAGAGCCATATTTGCTGCTGCTTCATGGTTATAAGCCACTTTGACATGCTCTGTTTGCCAATGTTTACCTTGTTGAGTCTCAATACACTTGATAAGAGCATAATTAGCATGAGGCGAATAAGTTTGCATCTTATGAATAATAGGCAAATCATCTTCGTAAGCTGGATAGCCAACGCTACCACTATTCACAATAGTTTGTCCTGACGACAGTACTACTGTTCGCGGGATGTGTGTATGACCACATAAGATAACATCATTATCAATACCATCAAGTAATGCCAATATAGTCGCATCATTACGCACTATTGGTTGACCCGTTTCGATATCCTCTAGTAAATATATCATGTCATCGGTCGGCGAACCGTGGCAGAGGTATACATCCTCACTTACATGAAAATCAAATGGCAAAGACCGCATCCATTCAATCGCTTTTTTAGAGAGATCTTTGATAATAAAACCCATGGTTGGATTATTAGCAATTTCTGCCGTAGTGGCTTCATAAATCTGTCTATCCTGATTACCTCTAATGGTAATAATATCATCTCGATTTGCCATTAATAGCTCATAAGTAGCATGAGGCGCTATTGGCCCATATAAAATATCACCAAGATTGACAATCTGATCAACATCTCGATATCTTATATCCGCAAGCACAGCTTCAAAGGCGTAGACATTACTATGAACATCTGAAATTGCAGCGATGGTTGTTATCTGTTTCTTTTCTAAGTTATCCATTTCCTGACTCACTAATCAAAAACTGCTTTACAACGTCAACGGTTGCTAACGGATCTTCTTCGTGCGGTACATGACCTAAGTTATCAAATATCTTAAGCTGACTATTACGTATATCTCTATGAAATAATGCGGCGTTTTCTACAGGAATAAGATCATCTTTTGCACCCCATAAGATCAAAGTCGGTATGTCCAGCTGCTTTATTTGAGCTTGATCACTGTCATCATCAGTCTCATTTAGGCGACGACTCAAAGCCTGCTGATTACCTTGGCGCAAGGTCAATTCATAGTATCTGTTAATCAACTTCTCATCGACTTTGCTATTGTCTGCATACACGCTTAAAACGCTTTTCTCAACAACACTTCTGGGTAGGATACGATTTAAAATTGGTGACATCATTGGATATTTAGCAAGTTTAAAACCAACGGGGACATGTTTTGGCGTTGCTGGATAACCAACTGAGTCTACCAATATCAATCGACTGACACGCTCAGGATACAAAGCGGCGGTGCGCCACGCTACCTTACCTCCTAATGAATTACCGGCTAGCGTGACACGGTCCAGCTTCAAATGATTGAGTACTTCAATGACAAATGCCGCATAATTTTCGCTACTATATTGTGTGCTTTCGTCCACGTAAGGACCGGTCAAACCGAACCCTGGCAAATCCATGCTCACGACACAGTATTGATCAGACAGCGCCTTGGTCCAGCCCTCCCATGTATGCAAACTTGCCGATGTACCATGCAATAAAACGATTGTTTCGGGTCGGTTTTTTTCGGCTGTATTGCCACGGTGTGTATAACAATTAGCTGACTGCGCTACATGCGCTTGCATACCTTGTATGTCTATAAATTCGCTGTTAGGTAGTTGCCATTGTTTTAGCTCAGCGATGGTACGATCAGGTGCCCAATATTTTGCTATAAATACCATTAACACGGCAATTGCGCCTAGTAATATCAGAACAGTTGCTTTTAATAAGTACTGTGTCATGTGATCAAATCCATTTAATAAGATGACGTTAATAATAAACATTCTATACCGTTAGCTTATATGATAAGCCATAAAAAACCCCAACGTTCAATTTGTCTTGAACATCGGGGTTTCACTTATACTAAGCAGATATGACTAGGATTGTAATGACTACTTGATTATATCAAGAAAAAGTACGCCCATAGCCCGATAACGATAGTAGCAATGATATTTAATATGATACCTGTACGAATCATTTCTGTTTGCTTGATCAAACCTGTACCAAACACAATAGCATTTGGCGGTGTGGCAACTGGCAACATAAAAGCACACGATGCACCAATACCGATGACCAATACGAGCACCTCATGTGGCAAACCCATCTGCTCTGCAATAGCGGCAAATACAGGCACTAACAATGCTGCCGAGGCAGTATTGGAAGCAAATTCTGTCAAGAAAATAATAAATGCTGAGACTGCCATCATCACAATGATAAGTGGTGCAGAAGACAGCGCAGTTGCTACGGTTTCCCCTAGTACCAAAGACGCCCCAGATACTTTCAAAATTGTCGATAGCGCAATACCACCACCAAACAACATGAGCACACCCCAATCCGTATTGTCTGATACTTGCTTCCAAGATACCAATCCTAAGCTTACTACCGCTGCTGCTGCTGATAGTGCAACGATAGCATCAGTGTCCGTAATATCTAAAGCTGCACCAATCTTTTTGGAAAATATCCAGCTCAATGCCGTAACGATAAAGACGATGATAGTGACGATACGTGGCTTGTTCCAAGCAATCGGTGCATCATCAACTAGGACAATGGTACGATTTAGGTTCGGCTTTAGGAACACATACATCGCACCCAACAATAATGGTAACAGTACCAACATCATCGGAATACCAAACTTCATCCAGTCTACAAAGGCAATATCGAGCGCCTTTGCGGCAATAGCATTGGGCGGCGAACCAACAATCGTACCTAGACCACCAAGGCTGGCTGAATAAGCAATACCTAATAGTACAAAAACAAACGTACCGCGGTCTTTTTCACGATCAACTTGCGTCAAGATACCGAGTGCCAATGGGAGCATCATCGCAGCTGTAGCAGTATTCGATATCCACATCGACAAAAATGCCGTCACACCAAATATCAAAAATACAGCTGTACTCAGTTTGCCACCAGACATCGATAGAATCTTTAGTGCGATCTTTTTATCTAGCTGCTGCACATGCAATGCTGCTGCCAAAGCAAAACCACCAAAGAACAGATAAATAGTAGGATTGGCAAAGCTTTGCAGACCGATTTCAGCATCGAAGTCTGGTATGCCAACCAAGGCACCGATTACTACGACAAGTAGCGCTGTTATGGTGACGTGCACAGCTTCTGTAAGCCAAAGTACCCCAATAAAAAACAGGACTGCGAGACCTTTATTCGCATTGATGTCGAACGGCAACACATTGTAAATAATCAACGCAATAATCGCGGCAATCGCGACAACGATCAGCCCTTTGCCTGTACCTTTTGGGAAAGTATCAGTAAATAAATATTCATTGCCATCATTAGGAAGATGGCTATCTAGCTTTTGCTCTGACATAGAATGTCCTTATTGAATCAAAGACGGTGTAAGAAACCTAAAAATAAAACATAAATTATCGGTTAATGTATTTTGATAAATACATTACCATTGAGGTGAATCTAATTATATGTAGACATCACTTGAGATATATACGTCAAAACTCGTCTTTCTACAACTTATGCTGGTAATTCGTAAACTTCATCATTAGCCATGTAACTGGCTTCATTATTAGTTGCAGCGTTAAGTGCAGCATCAGTTACACATAGTCACTAAACAAGTGTACTCTGTATATGTACAAGACTATGACCACATTGCATACTAGATAAGTTAAATAAAAGCCAAGCGCTACTAAATACGAGCGTCAACAAATAAAGATTTAATTAAAACATCTCTATTAAGAAGTAAATAAAAACACTGGAGTACTTTATGACAGACTCAAATAAAACGGACTCAACGACCAAAATGGCACCAAAAGACATCAATCAAGATGGCCTAGCCAAAGAAGATCAACAACGTACTGACGACTCTATGCTCGATATGATGCAAGGGATGCATGAGCACGAAGATCATAAAGAATAAGACCAAAGCATGTTTTGATAGCTCGCTATTCTACACCTAAATAAACATGCAAAAAACCAATACAGTTAATAATAGGCACGATAGGCGTTTATCACTATGATAAGCGCCTATCTTTTTTTGGTTCTCTCACCTCTGGCAGATGATCTGAGACATAGTTGTATACAAATGCTGCTGTCGATACAATGGCGATGGGAACAAACAAAGCATCATAGCTGACTTTTGCAAACAAGAAAGCGCCTACTGCGCTACCACCGCAGAAACAATACCAGATAATGGCTTGAAACCCTAAGGTTGGCTTACTAATAGAACGACCAGCAAGCCAATTACCAATTGCCGCCCCCATGTCTGAGGTCAGCCCTGTCAAGTGGGTGGTCCGAATGACCGCCCCACTATAAGTTGCGACCATCGCATTTTGCAGTCCACATGCCATTGCTGCTGCTAATTGCCCTAAGTAATCATGCTGCTGATACAACCAATAGCTAACCAACAGTAGTGCTGCTTCTAGATATAGCGCTCGTCCATAACGACGACCGAGTTTCAATGATGTCTGTCCAATGACAAAGCCGCTTAGTATAGCCCCTGCCAAAAAGGACAGCAACAAGGTACCAATATATAAAATACTACGCGCGTCTGAATGAGCGATTGCCGCTGCAAACAAGCTCACATTGCCCGTGACGTGCGACACTGATAAATTGGCAAACCCCATTAACGCCGTCGTATTCACGCAACCAGCACTAAAGGCCAATACCGCCCCGCCCCATAGTATCCACTTTGGTAACTTGGTTATCATATCCCTCGCTCAAAGGCACTTAACTAAAAGTGTACACTGCTAAAAAAGCACGTAGCCAAAAAGACTCATAGTATAACTAGAAAAGACAGCCAATTGGCTGTCTTTTCTATTATCAAACGAATCATCTATAACAATTACTGTGCTGGTTCATCAAGCATCATCAACTGCTCGCTGATAGCTACTGTATTGAAACCTGCATCAACGAACATAATCTCACCTGTAATACCAGATGCCCAAGGCGACAATAGGAACAATGCGGCGTTACCTACTTCTGTCTGTGTGATGTTGCGTTGTAGTGGCGCAATTTTTTCGCTGATATCAAGCATTTTACGGAAAGACTTAATACCACTAGCCGCTAGCGTGCGGATAGGACCTGCAGATATCGCATTAACCCGGATACCTTCACCGCCCATAGACGTTGCTAAATAACGAACACTGGCTTCTAAACTAGCTTTTGCCATACCCATGACATTGTAGTTTGGCAATACTGAAATGCTGCCTTCGTAGGTCAATGTCAACATAGAACCATGGCGCATCGCTAGTAACTCACGAGCTGCTTTTGCCAGTGCAACAAAGCTGTAGCTAGAGATATCATGCGCGATGTGACTGCCTTCACGAGTCGTTGCGCTAACAAAATCCCCATCCAACTGATCCATCGGTGCAAAACCAATGGCATGTACCACACCATCAATACCGTCGCCCCAGTGAGCAGTCACTTGCTCAAAGCATGCAGCTATCGACTCATCAGAAGCTACGTCACATTCTAGAACCAAATCTGCTTCAAATTTTTCAGCGGCCATATCGACGCGTTTTTTGATTTTGTCATTCGGGTAAGTCAGGATTAGTGAAGCCCCTTCGCGGTGCAGCGCTTCTGCGATAGCCCAAGCGATAGAGAGTTTACTTGCGATGCCAGTTACGACAAATCGTTGTCCTTGCAATAGCATAAGATTTCCTTTTGAATCAATCGAGATGATTTAGAATAAGAATTTATTTAGAGTAATTAGAAGATTGAGACTACTAAATAGTACAAATGAAAAGATGAGTTATTATACACGAATTAATTTAAGTAAACAGTCGTAAACTGTATTTGGTTCTTGTTATCGGATTGACTAATACAAACAACCGATAATGTCAAAATGACCAATAGCAGTTTATCACTTGAAGTAGTATCGACAGTGAGAGTTTTTCGCGAGTTATTAGATTCCATTTTAGCATCAACGCTTCACGATAAAATACTCAGACTATAGTAGTTTGCTTATTTTATGAGAAAAATTGCACTTCGAATATTAACACTACAACCGTTTCGATTAAGTACCAAGCACCCCTTTATTGATTAAAGACTCAACTGCTAGCCACAGCAGTATGAAGTTCAGCAGATTTCGAGTATAATCACAGCCCTTCCCAGCTTGCACAATTTTTATAAGAGTCCTCACACGATAGGATTCAACGTTAAGCTACACCCACATTTTGGATGGCTGCCAAACTTATGAGTAACACCCCCATCATAACCCCAGATTATAAAGAAAGTACCGAATCCTATCGCCAACTGATTGCTTCAACTGGCGAAGACTTAGATCGTCCGGGTTTGCTAGATACGCCTGTACGTGCTGCAAAGGCCTTTGCCCATCTGACCCAAGGCTATCATCAAAGTATAGATGAAGTGGTCAATGATGCTGTGTTTCCATCAGCCAATCGCGAGCTGGTACTGGTACAGAACATTGAGTTTTATTCACTATGTGAGCATCATATGCTACCGTTCCATGGTGTCGCTCATATCGGCTACTTACCTGACGGCCAAGTCTTGGGACTGTCAAAATTTGCCCGTATCGTCGATATGTTTGCCCGCCGTTTGCAAATACAAGAAAACCTAAGTGAGCAGATTGCACAGACCATTATGGATGTTACTGGCTGCCGCGGCGTCGCAGTCGTTATGGATGCATCGCACATGTGTATGATGATGCGCGGCGTTAGCAAACAACATTCAACCACGCGTAGCACCGCGATGCTTGGCGAGTATCAACACAATAATCAAGCACGTAATGAATTTTTGGGCGCTGTACCTAAGCGTCAGCCAGCGTTTTAATTGGCTGTTAATTGCTTAGGCTGTTGCGAATAATAACTAAACAAAAAGGACGCATATGATGCGTCCTTTTTATTTGACTGAGTGATGGAAAAATAGTACTAACCAATTGGTTTTACATCATCTATCCAATCGCCATAACCAGCAGCTTCCATATCTGCAAGCGGAATAAAGCGGAGCGCTGCTGAGTTCATGCAATAGCGCTTACCTGTCGGTGCTGGACCGTCATCAAATACATGGCCCACGTGTGAGTCCGCGTAACGGCTACGAATTTCAGTACGGGTTCCAAATATTCCTCTATCTGGCTTTTCAACCACTAAGCTCGTATCCAATGGGCGAGTAAAGCTCGGCCAACCTGTACCAGACTTATATTTATCACGCGAAGAATACAGTGGCTCACCAGATACGACGTCCACGTACAATCCAGGCTCTTTATTATCCCAGTACTCATTATCAAAGGCGCGCTCGGTACCTTCTTTTTGAGTGACTTTGTACTGAATATCACTAAGGGACTTCTTTAGCGCATCTTGTGAAGGTTTTACAAATGTATCTGGGTTAAAACCTTTGCTTACTTTGCTATCTGATGTGTTATTTGGCGTCACTTGCTGTGTGCTATCTGCTTCGGGCGTAAACTTACTAAAATCAAGCTCATAGTTTTTACCATAGACACTCTCGATAAATTGATAGCGACCAGAATTAAAGGTATAAGCTTTATAGCGTATCGGGTTCTTTTTATAATAATCCTGATGATACTCTTCAGCAGGATAAAAAGTGCTAGCAGGTACAATCTCAATCACTACTGGCTTGTCATACACACCAGATGCTTGCAGGGATTGCTTGGCTGCTTCTGCGATTTGCTTTTCTTGCGCATTGTTATAAAAAATAGCGGGACGGTACTGTGTGCCGCGATCAACATACTGCCCTTTATCATCAGTAGGATCAGCGATTCTCCATAGCGCCTGTACTATGCCATTGTAAGTAATCTTCTTAGGATCATAATACACCTGCGCCGCTTCTGTATGCCCAGTACCACCTGCTGACACCTGCTTGTAGGTTGGGTTTTCAGCGGTGCCACCCGTATAGCCAGACACGACTTCTACCACGCCAGGGATTTTTTCATAACCTGCTTCAACACACCAAAAACACCCACCCGCTACTGTGGCTACTGCCAATCCTGGTGTAGTCGGTGCATATGGGTTAGCGGCAGTTGTGTTCTTTACAGTAGAGCTGTTTTCAGTTGATGCGCAGCCTGCGTAAATCGCACTACTCGCTATGATAACTAACCCTATGATTTTAGATGGTAATATGCGGTTCATAAAAATCTCCTAAGCGTAATATCCTTTAAACATCCTAACGCTTTTGTATCACTGAAACATTCCTATACTGTTATATATTTACAGTTTATTAAGATATTTTTTAGCAACTGGGTTTAGAGCGTGTCCTCAATTCAATCGATAGTCATCTAAATGGGTTAAAAAAGCCCATTCTCAAAAAAGTAATGGGCTTTTATTTATCGTAAGGTTATCAATGTAAACATAGAATTATGAAGATTTTTGGCTATCTTTATCAGCACGTTCGTCACTTGCCTGCTTAATCTTCATTAGAATTTCTTTCATTTCAGTTGCTGACAGATAGGTTGGCACGGCATAAGTATCACTGACTTCTTTTGCAGCTGCCTTTGCAATATCATTAAAGTCGCTGGTTTGCATACCATTGACAGTCGGATCAATATTTAGATCTACAATCAAGTTTCTAACTTGGGTGATAAGGTGATCTGCTATCTCACTATCGCCATTGCCTGCTTGACCATCCTGTACCATACCGGTTCTTTTCGCCAATGCAGCCAGTCTTTTTTTGCTCGCTTTGCGATTGACGTCGAGCACATAAGGCAACACGATGGCGTTAGCACGGCCATGAGGAATACTATAGTAAGCGCCTAACTGATGCGCGATAGCATGCACATAGCCCAGACCTGCTTTGTTAAAGGCGATCCCGCCATAATGAGCAGCGATACCCATCTCTTCTCTTGCTTTTAGGTTACCACCATCTTTATAAGCTAGTGGTAGATAATGCATAACAGATTTTACGGCAGAGGCTGCATAGTAATCTGTCTCTACGCTGGCATTGGCACTCATCCATGCTTCTAAGGCATGGGTCAATACATCAATACCAGTATCTGCTGTAATATGGGCTGGCATGCCTTTCATGATAACTGGGTCAATCGCAGCGGCTAGTGGTACCATTCTTGGATCAATAGACAATGCTTTTTGATGCGTTTTATCATCCGATACTACTGCACCAAGTGTCGCCTCTGAACCCGTGCCAGCTGTCGTTGGTACGCAGTATAACGGCGTCGCGGGCTTTCTTGCTTTAAGAATACCGATTAGCTGCTTTGGCTTGCACTTGTTGCCTTGAGACATAGCTATCATTTTGGCCGCATCGATCACTGAGCCGCCGCCAATGGCTACGATAGAGTCACAATTGGCCTCTATAGATTGACGGAGCCCTTCTTCAACTACTTTAAAAGTAGGATCTGGCGTAATACCATCATAGATGTGATAACTGATATTTTTCGCATCTAGATAATCAGTGACTTTCGCAGGTATACCCAGTTTGTTGAGCACTGCATCCGTGACAATAAACACATTGGTATTGCCTTCATTGATAAGCATATCGCATAGCTCGTCACAGGCAGTCTCGCCAACGAATAACATCGGTCTTCTGATAGGTATCACATAAGATACTGCTTTTAATACCTTTGCCCGAGTCTTAGCCACAGCCAAATAACCAGCATGCTGCAAACTGTTGTTCTTTACCAATTTAGTAATACTGTTTTGTGTTTTCATGAGCACAAAAATCCTTTTTAATGATGGTTTTAACTACAATAAAGACCGTTAAAGACCGTTTTTGCCAGCCAGTTAAATATTACTAATTTACGAGCGCCAGAATGTATAAAGATACGCATCACAGCATTATAAAATGGGCAGCTCTCTAAAATTATTGTACCACTGCTTTTTTCGTTATGTCGCTATTATTATGAACTGTGATGTGTCAATTTTATACCAAGCCGCTTATTTTAGTCGCTTAGTTTGATTGATCAATCTAAGTGGCTACAGTAAGTCGTTTAAACTAGTCAGTACTTGCCCTTAATAATTGCTGAGTGTAAGTATGTTGTGGATGATTGAAAAGATCTTCGGTACGTCCAGATTCTACGCAAGTGCCTTGTTTTAACACCATGATATGCTGACACAGTGCACGTACTACCTTGAGATCATGACTAATAAAGACATAACTGATTTCTAGTCTTTCTTGTATTTCACGTAATAAACTAACTACTGTGACCTGTGTGGTACTGTCGAGCGCAGAGGTCGGCTCATCCAATATAAGTAAGCTTGGTTTCATAATGAGGGCACGCGCCAGCGCCACGCGTTGACGCTGACCACCTGACAGCTCATGAGGATAACGCTGCGCAAATGCTAAAGGCAAATGTACCGTAGCAAGACTATCTAGCACCGCTTGCTGACGGGCGACTTTATCCACGCCTTGTACTAGCAATCCCTCTTCAACGATTTGCATGACTGTCATACGCGGATTAATACTGGCAAATGGATCTTGAAATACCATCTGAATTTGCGAGCGGAAATTACGTAGTGCTTTTTTGGACAATACTGAGATATCTTGACCATTGACCACTATCTGCCCATTCACACGTGCTTGGTTGCTCAGTAGTTGGCTAAGCCCCAGCGCAATGGTGGTTTTTCCAGAGCCAGACTCACCGACGATACCCAATGCTTGGCCTTTTTGTAGCGTCATATCGACATCTTTGACCGCATCGAACCAGCGCTTGGTACCTCCAAGCAGACCTTTTTCAATTGGGAACTGTACGTTAAGACGCGTCACTTCTAATACGATTGATTGTTTATCTGCGTTATCGTCTTCTATGGTTAATGCTTGCCCAAAGTCTTGCTTGATAAGTGTGCGGGTATAATCAGCTTTAGGCTGATCAAATACCGCTGACGTTTGACCCTGTTCGATGGTTTGACCTTGGCGCATAACGATGACCTCATCACTATAGCGCCTGACCAAATTGAGATCATGACTGATTAATATCATCGCCATATTGTGCTTGCTTTTGAGATCATCTAGTAGCGCTAAAATCTCATGTTGCAAGGTAACATCGAGCGCAGTCGTTGGCTCATCAGCAATTAAAATATCAGGCTGCTGAGCCAATGCCATCGCAATCATTACTCGCTGACGCTGACCGCCTGATAACTCATGTGGGTAACGGTTCAACTTGTCAGCAGGATCTGTAATATTGACATCATTTAGCAAAGCAATGATGGTTTCTTGCCATTGCTTCTTAGGCACGCCAACTAGACGCAACGATTCAGCGATTTGTTTGGCGACCGTATGCAACGGATTTAGTGCGGTCATTGGTTCTTGAAATACCATACCGATACGCTGTCCACGAATAGCACGTAATGCGGCATTACGCGCCTTATCATTCGCTATGGACAAGGTCGACATGCCTGTTGTACTTGCAAGCCGCACCTCACCAGTAACGGTGAGGCTATCTGGTAACAGCCCTAGTAGCGCAAGACTGGCAATTGACTTGCCAGAGCCTGACTCACCAACGATGGCCAAGGTTTGCCCTTGTCTTAACTCATAAGACAGCGCATCGACCAACTGGATGCCTGTAGTCGTCGTGATAGTTAATCTATCTACAGTTAGCATGAGCTTATCTTGTGCACGATGAAGACTTTCATTTGGCGCATTGCTGTGCTTAGTGGCGACAATATTTTTAGTCATATTAAGAACGCCTCGGATCAAATGCATCACGCAGCGCTTCGCCGACGAAGATGAGCAATGACAAAATAAAGGTCAAACTAAAGAATCCTGACAAGGCAAGCCAAGGTGCATCAAGGTTGTTCTTCCCTTGTACCATTAGCTCACCAAGAGACGGCGAGCCAGGTGGCAATCCATATCCCAAGAAATCCAGCGCAGTCAAAGCGATAATATTGGCCGTTAGAATAAATGGCAACTGCGACAAACTAGAAGCTAACGCATTGGGTAAGATATGTCTAAGCATGATTTGGCTGTCCGAAACACCTAAATTGCGTGCAGCTCGCACATAGTCAAAGTTGCGGGCTCGTAAGAACTCTGCCCGTACCAAACCGACCAAACCCATCCAACCGAACAGTAGCATCATGGCGAACAGCATAATAATGCTGGGACTAAACAGACTGACCAAAATAATAATCATAAACAGCTGAGGCATACCGCCCCATACTTCCATAAATCGCTGCCCTGCCAGATCTACCCAGCCGCCATAATAACCTTGTACCGCACCGACGATAATCCCAATCAGTGCACCCGCAAGCGTCAAGGCCAGACCAAACAGTAACGACACTCGCATACCATAAAGTATCCGTGCCAGCACATCACGTCCCATATCATCAGTACCAAGCCAGTTCTGAGCATTGGGTGCTGCTGGATAAGGCAGACCAAGCTCGACGTTGGGCGTCTGGTCGGCAAACGGAATAGGCGGCATTATATAAAACCCTTGCTCATCAATCAGCGACTGCACTGCAGGGTCTTTATAATTGGTTTCGGTCTCAAATACACCGCCAAACGTCGTTTCAGGATAGGCTTTTAATACCGGAAAGTAATAATCGCCTTGATATTGAACCAGTAAAGGTTTGTCATTGGCAATGACGTTAGCTGCCATACAAATAACAAATATCACTGCGAAAACAAACAGCGATATCATCCCAAGTCTATTTTGACGAAAGCGATTGAGTCGTGCTTGCCAGATAGGGTTCAAGCGTTGCTTTTTTGTGGTAGATAGCTGCTCAGGCATTGGCGCTTTATCTGGTTCGCTATTAATAGTACTGCGATTTGGTGAAGGTTGATTATTTGACATTAGCGCCCCTCAAAGTCAATACGAGGATCGATTAAGTGATAGCTCAAATCACTGATTAACTGCAGTAGCAGCCCCACTAAGGTAAAGATAAATAGTGTGCCAAATATCACTGGATAATCGCGTTGTTGAATGGCTTCAAAACCTAGTAAACCGAGGCCATCAAGTTTAAAGATAATTTCAATCAAAAAGTTACCGGCAAAGAAGATACCAACGATAGCGGCCGGAATACCTGCGATAATAATCAACATCGCATTGCGAAAAACATGTCCGTATAGTACTTGACGCTCACCTAAGCCTTTAGCACGAGCAGTGAGTACATACTGTTTGCCCAGCTCCTCTAAAAAGCTGAATTTGGTCAGATAGGTCAAACCTGCAAAACCGCCTACAGTACTTGCCAGCAGCGGTAACGCCAAATGCCAAAAATAATCTTTTACTTTACCAAGCGCGCTTAGCTGATCAAAATTTTCGGACGTCAGTCCCTGTAATGGAAAGATATTCCAATAGCTGCCACCTGCAAAGAAAACCAGTAAAATCACTGCGAAGACAAACACAGGTATTGCATGTCCGATCGCTAGCAGCATAGCAGTGGCTTTATCAATGCCTGAGCCATGATGCATCGCTTTATAGACGCCTAGCGGAATAGCGATCATATAGATGAGCAACGTACTCCACAGCCCAAGCGATATCGAGACTGGCAGCTTCTCTATGATAAGATCGGTCACCGACTGCCCTTTAAAAAACGACTCACCAAAATCTAGCTGAGCGTAGTTCTTTAGCATGAGCCAAAATCGCTCTGGAGCGGATTTATCAAAGCCATATTGAGAATTGATCGCAGCGACCATCTCCTCAGAGAGACCACGCGTGCCTTGATAAGTACTGTCGTTGCCACCTGCACTGCCCGCACCAATATTACCGCCAAGCGCATTATCTTTTGCGCCCTGCTCAATAAGTGCCAGCTGCTGCTCAACAGGCCCGCCCGGTGCCGCCTGTACGATCACAAAATTGGCAAGCAATATCAAAAATAGTGTCGGCAATATCAGTAGTAGTCTTTTTAAGATATAACGACCCATAATGGCGACTTCCTAAATAAAGAGAGATAGCAATGACGTTCAGCAGCGAATTGTGGTGTATTAAATAGGTGCTTAAAAGCAAACTATTTGTTAAAAACTTACTTTAAAAGTTGTTTTTCAGCTCACGTAACGCTGCAAATACCGTTAACGACTTCTCATCATCGATAGGCATTTTGGATTTAACTCCTGCGATTACACTCGGCTCTTGTGTACGTAAAAACACATTTACCGTGCGCTCATGCTCTAGTGTCACTGGTAGCGTTGCCATGCCTTGTTCAGTTTGTACCTCTGCTCGTGCTAAGGCTTGCTGCATCGATTCATTGTCAGGTTCAATAGATAGACCAAAACGTAGGTTACTGGCCGTATATTCATGCGCCGGATACAGTAGCGCCTCATGAGGCAAGCCGTTCAAACGCTTAAAGCTCTCATGCAGTTGCTCAATCGTACCAGTAAACACACGTCCACAACCTGCACTAAACAACGTATCACCGCAGAAACAATGCTTTTGCCCATCGATATCTAAGATATATGCCATATGGCTAGCGGTGTGCCCTGACACATCCCAGACTTGCGCAGAGCAGCCCCATGCGCTCACCGTGCTACCATCTTTGATAGTTTGATCTTCATCGACGCCATGCTCACTATGCGCAACCAGGTGAGTCATCGGATACGATTCCTGTAACTCTGCGACACCGCCGATATGATCATGATGATGGTGAGTCGTCCAAATCGAGGTTAGCTCCAGTTCATGCGTCTCTAGATAATCAATGACCGGCTGGGCTTGGCCTGGATCGATGACAATCGCCTGCTTATTATTTTCATTAATCAATGTCCAGATATAGTTATCGCTAAATGCTTTAATTGGGTGAATACGGATACTCATGTTAAGTCCTTACCGGTAGTTATTTTTGTTACGTGTTATTTTGAGTTATCTAGGGCGTGTCCTCAATTCAAACGAGTGTCCTCTAAATGGGCTAAAAACAGCTAAATTTTGCCAAACATCGTCAAATAGTTGGTCAATATCTCGATATTATCTGCACTATTTTCCTCGTTTGACGGCAATTTATCTCATTTTTATCACCATTTTTAAAATGAGGACACGCCCTAATCTAACTGTTATTTGATAGCAATAGCATATATTTAATAAAACAACATATAGGCTCAGCTGTCCGTTGTTATCGGGTCAAGCTTTATAGTAAATACTGTTTATTGTTTTAAATATTTATTGATACGCCCTTCTGCCTCTTTATCCACCCACCAGTAATCGATACCAACAGCATTGGTTGGTAGTTTTTCAGTATGGCGATACTGATCCCAATAGGCGACATTGGTGCCAGATTTGCCGTATAGCGGTACGACATAATGCCCTGCGCGTAACAACCGATCTAGCACCTGCGTATACAGTACGATCTCGTCACGATTTTTAGCATTACCAAGGGCAGCAACGACCTTATCGACGGCTGCATTCTTGATACCAGCACTATTATGATTACCCGGCTCGTCAGCAGCAGCGCTACCCCAAAATGCCGCTTGCTCAGCACCAGGAGATAGACTTTGAGCAAACACGTCCACGACCATATCATAATCAAAACGGCGCATACGCTCATAATATTGTGGCCCATCGACTTGGCGCAATGTTGCATCAAATCCCAAGCGTTTTAGATTGCGAATATAAGGCAACAAGACACGGCCCATGGTCTCGCCTGTCATCAAAATCTCAATCTGAGCAAGCGATCCATCAAGTTGATATAGTTTCATATCCTCATAATAAAACCCAGCCTCTAATAGAAGCTGGCGCGCTTCTAATAATCCTTGACGATTAAAACCATTACCATCACTGGTGGATAGCTGCCATTCTGCTAATGTGGCTTCACGCTGAGTCAGTTCAAGCTCAGACAATAAAGGCGTCAATACCTGTATCTCTGCATCAGATGGCGTACCCGTTGCAGCGAGCTCTGAACCATGAAAGAAGCTCTGCAAGCGTTCATATTGCCCATGAAATAGGGTTTTATTCATCCATTCAAAATCATAAGCAGCTGTCAGTGCTTGGCGAACTTTGATATCTTGAAAGATTGGACGGCGCAAATTCATCACCAATGCTTGCATCGGTACTGGATTTTGACTGGTTATCGTCTCTTTTTGGATAAGCCCTGCTTTTACCGCCGGAAAATTATACCCAGTTACCCAGTTAGATGCTTTGTTTTCGGGACGAAAACGGTATTGACCAGATTTAAAACCTTCAAAGGCAATTTCATCGCTTTGATAATAAACAAACTTAATCATATCAAAATTGTAGCGGCCACGATTGACCATCAAATCACGACCCCAATAATTGGGATCACGTATATAACTTACCGAACGTCCCGCATCGACTCGACCTAATTTATAAGGACCACTACCCATCAATGGTGATAGGCTGATTTTCTCAAAATCGGTATCAATGGAAGATTTGGCAAATATAGGAAACTGTCCAACGGTTAATAAAATCTCTTTGTTTTCAGTAGACGCAAAGACAAACTTTACTTGTTGATCATTGATGATTTGAATGTCTTTGATATCACTTAGATAACTGCGAATATACATGGGGCCTTTATTCAATATCGCCTCAAAAGTCGCTTTTACATCGCGACTGGTCACAGCAGACCCATCCCAAAAAAGAGCATCAGGATTGAGATGATAGATAATCCAGCTCGTATCATCTGGATCATATGTCACTTTACTTGCCAGCTGCGGATACATGGTAAAAGCTTCATTCAATGAGCCAGTCATCAAAGTATCATACAGATAGTCTGTGCCAATCATCGCCACACCCGTAGTCATCCATTTATTGGCGCTATTAAACGTACCGCGAGCATCTAGAGAAAGCGTGCCCCCTGATGGCGCTTTTGGATTGGCATAGGGCATGTATGGCGCGCTGATATACTCAGTAGAGCTATTGTGACCAAGCGCTGTCGTCGTGATGGGTGCAGCGATACTGCTCGATATCCAGCTGACGGTAACGGTTAGCAAAACAGCTTTTAACAGGGCATTTTTTATTATCATGACGTTATAACAAACCTCTATGCTAACCAATATAAATATCAAAACGTAAAGCCTGACAGCAAAACAGCGTTATAGCAAAATTTTATCATAACAAACTTAGGTTTTTTAACCTAATGGTTTGCCGTGGATATCGCTTCATGGTGATAGCATTAAGTCATATCCACGGCAAACCATTATTACTACGCGCTAGCATGACCAAACTGTCTGTTTATACATATAAAAAAGGCGCAACCATGGTCAGTTGCGCCTTTTTCGATATGAGTTTATATATGAAAACTTTATACGCTAACAGTTATTATTTTGCTTAGGCGTGCTTTTTTTCAAAGGCAATCATAAAGTCAACCAACTGCTGTACCCACTCAAGTGGTACGGCATTGTAAATACTGGCTCGCATACCGCCTACGTCACGATGACCTTTTAGATTTAACAAGCCAGCTTTTTCTGACTCTTCTAAGAATACTTTATCAAGGCTGCTGTCTGCTAAAGTAAACGGCACGTTCATGATAGAGCGATACTTAGAATCTATTGGATTATTATAGAAACTGCTCTCATCGATTGTCTTATAAAGTAAATCGGCTTTTTGCTGATTGATTTTACCGATAGCAGCCACACCGCCCTGCTCTTCCAACCAATCAAACACTAACCCAGCTAAGTACCAAGAATACGTCGCTGGCGTGTTAGACATAGACTCTTTATCAGCTTGATGCTCATAGTTCAACAGCATAGGACACCATTCACTTGCTTGCCCCATCAAATCTTCACGGATAATGACAATAACCAAACCTGCAGGACCAATGTTTTTCTGTGCACCCGCGTAGATCATACCAAACTTAGACACATCTATCGGCTGTGACAAGATACAAGATGACATATCAGCAATAATTGGCGCATCGACTTGTGGCGGCTCAAATATCTGTAGGCCATGAATCGTTTCATTGGCACAATAATGAAAATAAGCGGCGTCTTCACTGATATTCCAATCGCTTTGCGCTGGTACGTCAGTAAAGTTATTCTCTTTACCAGTCGCAACTAGGTTAATCTCGCCCAAACCCAACGCTTCATATCGCTTGGCTTCCTTGATTGCTTTACCTGACCATGCACCTGTCGTCAAATAGTCACCGCGTCCGCCATTTAACAGATTCAATGGAATCGCAGAAAACTGTAAACTAGCGCCACCTTGCAAAAACAGCACTTTATAGTTATCTGGTATTTCCATAAGCGTGCGTAGCTTAGCTTCCGCCTTGTCAGTAATGGCCATATACTCTTTGCTACGATGGCTAACTTCCATGACCGACAGGCCGCGACCTTGCCAATCAAGCAGTTCGCTCTGTGCGCGCTCTAATACGGCTGTTGGCATGGTAGCAGGTCCAGCACAAAAATTTGGCAGGCGATGCGGTGTAGTAGTTGCTGTAGACGTTGGGGTTGTAGGCATAATCACAGTCCTAGGTATGATGAAATAAAAGGATGCTTTTTATTTCAGTTTGTTGATAAAGGCATTGGTATCGATGTTAGTTTTCATACAACTCAATGAGATATCTGCTCCCACAGTTGACGTTTAGCATCACTGTCTGCGAGCATTTCTTCTAATGTCGGTACAGTGGTCAGATTGGGATGTTGGAGGCCGTTAGGCAGCGCTGTCAGTGCAGCAACTTGTATCTCTTCACTCCGGCCAATTCGAAAGATATATCCTGCAAGACTGGCATTGGCAAGCTCAGCAGTATCCATACCGTCGCAAATCGGGAATGATGTTGTCTCGCAAGTGATTGATAGCGCTTGAATGATGTTTTGCCATAGTTTCTGACTGTCACTATTTAGCGCTTTGATATCAACCACTATTACCCAGTCACCATAGCGGCCACCTTGCAAGTCAAATGGTGCTACTTTTTTTAAGCTATCATCATTTATGCTGTCATCACTAGCACTCTGTGGAAAACTACTTTGCGGAAAATTATTCTGCGCAAATTGAGGTTGCTCAATAGGTGCATTCGTAGAGGTTACAGCAGTTTGGTTCGATGTAGTACTTGGGATGTCATGATAGATAGACCCAGTACTTGAACTAACAGTAGTTGAATCAACGGAATCAAAACTATAAATAACAGGGCTTTGCTCGCTAGCCGTCTGCTCAGCGGTAGCTTGCAAATCAGGATCATACTCATCGGCAACATAGCCCTTAGCATTGTAATCATAACCATCAGTCGATCGATCAACTGTGCCTAAAATTCCAACGCTCACTACTTCATTGTTACTAGACTCAATATCAGTGGAAACAATATTTGACTGCTCAACCGAAGCTGTCGCAATGTCAGCCATATTGATGGTTTCTGACTCAGGTTGTACCCACTGATTGATACCTATCATCGCTAGAATTTGGCGTTGCTGCACACGGCGCTGTAATACAGTTAGCGGGTCTTGGGTATCACTCATTCGACTCTACTATCCTACTCATTTTGTTTATATCATTTATAGATGTTTTTATGGTTTTGGCAGCTCTCATTAAGCATGCGCTATACTATCAATTAAGTAATAAATACATGCCCATCAAAACAGCTGTCGAATACCGAGCCAACGCTCTGATATTGCCAACAAACAATCGTATTCATCTTGGCTGATTATCGTATCGTGTAACATCACCGTATGCAACGTACTTAGCCATTGGCGATACTCATTATGAGTAGGCTGGCTCATTTCACTTTCATTATAATCTATTTGACTACCATCCTGTTGCTTCTCTCGATAATTATCAGCATTCGGATCACCTACCAAGCGCTTGATAAAGTGATTGGCAGAGACAGGAACCGCAGAAATAATCGCCAATAACTGAATGCTATTCAAGTGCTGTGCGGTCAATAATAGCCACTGTAAATTAACATCGCTTACTGTCATAAGATCAATATCAATCAAGCGCGCATGCCGTCTCAAATCTACAATATAATGCGCCACACTGTCAGTACCCTCACTCAATAGCGATTGGTCATGCAGTGAGATCATCTGGCCTTTGGCATCTTTTGATAGTCGATAAGCCAATAAGACAACAACTGATACTTCTGATTTACTAAGTCCTGTAAACGCCTGACTTGAAGGATCTAGTTGCGCCCTTACGTCTTCCATACCAGTCTTCAGTATTTGCGGCCATAGAGACTGCGCGTCTGTATCTTGTAAAACTTTAGACAATATCGGTAGCAACTGCTGCAAATGTAGCGCTTGCCATAGTGATAATATTGGCGATTTTTTTTGTGCTAAAGCTAATGGGTTATTCAGAACAATTGCATGAGAGCTATCACTAGCTATATTTTTATCTGACGAATCAGAAGCTAAGCTTTTGGTTAAGTCAAATGTCAGCTGTTGGTTAAATAACTCAAATATGCCCTGCTGATATCGCAACAACATCGTACGGCATTTCTCTTGTTTTTTATAGTACTGATGACTGTCGTGACTATGATCGTGTTTACTTTTGAGCTTTAGATTTTCGATACATAGTTCAGATAAATTCTTTTGACGCAATTGGTTTAAGGCGAGTTCAATCAAAGCGCTGTCTAAACGCCTATCCAAACTGGCTACTACTGTCATCAGCTTAGTATCTATCCTATGCGGCAATACTTGCTCATGGGAAGTCGAGTCAGTAGCAACAAAGAGCCCGTCATTCCAAATATCATTCAAACTATACATGGCAGTTGTTGATAAGGGTTGATACTGATGACAAAGCAAGACAGCTTCGACTAATGCTAGCGCACCTAAAGGATGATGACTATGGTTGAGTATGTACTGAGGTAGTGATACCTTTTTAATATCATTAAACCCAATTAATGTGTTTTCTGGTAGGTCAGCGTCAGGTTTGGACTGCCACGGTTTTAATAGCTGATGAACGCCAACGTCTTCGGCCTGTACTTGAAGCCGCCCATCGACCACCACATCAGCTTCTACGGCAAACTCTAAACCGTCATCAATCTCTAATTCGCCATTATCTTTATTACGATTTTCGCTTATAGATTCAGCAAGAACTTTTGCGTCACTTATCTGTTTATTGTCTCTTATATTAATCGTTGCAGCTGTTTGAGTCTCAAATACTGACGAATGCTGCACGTTTCTTTCTGGCAAATATTCACTTAGGCTATTTTCTTTTGTTGCCCCCCAATCACCTAAGCGTCGTTGCCTATATATTTCTTTGACCTTTTGCTGATTTATTCGCTTTTCTTTGGCGACTTGTACCGCAAACTCATGATAAGCATCCGCATTAATAGCGCTCATACGCTCAGTCAAGCTTGGATGTGTGGCAAACCATGACACATCACCCAAGTCTGCCCCACTACTAGCAAAGAAAAAATGACTGAGTCCATTGATATCGGCGATGCCAGACAAACGCGAGCCGAGCGAGTCTTGATGAATAGCTTTTAAGGTTTCGATAATCGCAGGCATACGTGTTAACTGAACGCTGGTGGCATCAGCAAGTAGCTCGCGCTCACGATTAAAACTGTGCTTAATCAACTGCGCGCTTGCCATACTAGAGAAGCTCAAACCATGCAGTAGCAATGTCCAGACACTACGCGGGGCTTGACGATCTATTATAGGTGGCGTTTGCACCCATTTAGACTGACGCTTGGCTGAGGACTGCTGTTGTTGTGATTGCTGCTGCCAATAAGCGACCCATTCACTATGCGTGGTGAAATTAGCGGTTTGCGCTTCTGTATTGCGTGCAAGCGTATCAACCTGTCTCTGTGATAGAAACTTTTGGGAAATACTATCGCTATCAAAATAACGGTAATTAGATATTGGGTCACTCCAGTCGTATAGTATCTGCAAGCCTGCCAATACCACCATCAGCTGTAAATTGAACGTAGCATCACCGTGCAATATATGACCATATTCATGACCAATGAGTCCGTATAGCGCCTCATCAGACAGTTTATCTAACGCACCTTGAGTAACGACGAGTACCATATCTGAGCTATGGCGACCAGCGACGAAACCGTTGATACCCTGCTCGTCAGGTAGCACGTACAAAATAGGGGTTTGCAAACCTGCCGCAATGGCCAGTTGTTGAGCGATTTCATAGTAGCGACGATAAACGGGCGGAAAATCGCGCTCGTCACGTACTGCTATATGACGTGAACTATAGCGAACCTTTTCTTCAGCTTCGTGTTGATGAGCGACTCCTTGACTGTGCTCCCATGCTTCTTGGCTGTTATCAATGAATAGCCTAACCGCCCCTACTCGCTGAGCAATAGCGCGACCACCTGCTCGCAGGCGTCGATATTCTAAAAAACTACCACCAACGAAACTACCTAACGTCAAGACAATGACCAGAACCAATACCCAATGATATATGCCGCCTGTAAATACTGTCAGCAGTATAGACATGACAGCCAGTCCTACAGCCATATGAGCAAGTACAATCAGGAAAAACAGTCCATAAAGTAATAGACTGCGCCGCGTACGTATCCGCTGTTCACCAAAAAAATCCATCAGATTAGGCTGCCTAGAGTTCGCCAAAATTATCTAAACCTTAGCCCATATTGACAATCGGTGCCTGAGCAATCGCTTCTCTATCTTCAAATACCAACGGACTGAGTGGACGAAAGCCAAACGTCGTACTAACGAGGTTATTAGGAAAGACTTCGCGATCATTATTATAAAACATTACGCTGTCATTATAATGCTGACGGGCAAATCCGATGCGATTTTCCGTATTGGTTAGTTCGTCCATGAGTTCCTTGATCATACTATCGGCTTTGAGCTCTGGGTAGGCTTCGACGACAGCGGAAAATTGACCCAACGCTTTAGACAGCATACCTTCTGCTTTTGCAAACAGTGCCATATGCTCTAGCGAGTCTGGCTGATGCTTATTAGAGTCTTGTAGATCTTGGGCATGATTGCGCGCGCTAATGACGCGAGTGAGTGTTTCTTCTTCATGACTCAAATAACGCTTGGCAGTTTCGACCAAATTTGGAATCAGATCATGACGACGCTTTAATTGCACATCTATTTGAGCAAAGCCATTCTTTGCTTGGTTCCGTGCGCGTACCAATCTATTGAAAATGGATACCCCAAACACAACCACCAACACCAAAAATGCAATGAATAGCCAAACAAACATCTTCATAATCAAACTCCAAGGTGTCTAGAATGTTAATAAAAAGTTAATACATTGTATTTTAACTCATATTAATCAATAAAACCTTAGAACTAGATCGGAACTATAAAGGAAATCGAACAGGAAATTAAATTGAAAACTACATAAGCAATTAGCTAACCATCAGACAAAAATTTGACCCAAAAAAAGCCCTTTACAATGAAGGGCTTAATACATTACAAATATGTCTTTGATACTTTATAAATATAATTAGCAAATTTTAGGCAAAAAAAAGCGACTCCATCAGCACATCCTCGGCACACACTATAACTATTACCGTTGCTACCTTCCGGTCCTGGCGGGATTCATAGAACAATGTTGCGAGGCTACCAATGGAGCCACCAGTCGCAAATTATACAAGAAATTTTTAATTTTACAACCCCTATCTTAAAACTGTTTGCTTTAGGCCCTAAATAGCACTGTCATTTAGTTCATTAGCTCAGGTCCGCAATGTATGAGCACAAATTATATCAGTAACTTAGGTCACAAAATTCTCACAGCAACTTATATGAATTTTGCTATTTTAGTGAATGAAGTTGCACCCATGTCGATTTCTAGAGAACAATAGGGACAACTTTTCATGTATGAATGAGCGTTGATAATTGTCATTTATATATTATTAGAATCAATTTAGGAGATAATAATGAAAAATACTTTATTGAATAAAGCAGCACTAGCTTCTGGTACGGTTTGTCTCATGACAGCGATGATGGGTAGCGCCCATGCAGAGCCAACAGGCTATGATCAACTGACATTTCAGACAGAAATAAAAGAAGAGATTCAGAACGACGAAGTACGCGCCAGCTTGTACAAGAAAGCACAGGCCACTGACTCTAAAACTTTAGCTACAATGCTTAACACCTCAATCAACAATGCTATGAAAATCGCCAAGCACTACCCTAGCGTGACCGTGAGCACAGGGCAACAGCGCACCTATCCACGCTACGACAAAAACGATAAAATCATTGGCTGGACAGGTCAAGCAAACATAGACTTAAAAAGTACAGACTTTTCAGCGACTAGCCAGCTTATTGCTGATTTGCAAGAAACCTTAGTGATGGACAATCTTAACTTTGGTGTATCAGACACCAAAAAGGATGCGCTAGAGCAAAAATTAATGACCGAAGCCTCTCGTGCTTTTCAGCAGCAAGCTAAGAGCCTTACCCGCGCGTGGGATGCTCGTGGCTACCGCGTCGTCAATGTTAACCTAAACACAGGTAGCAACTATCCACGTCCGATGTATAGCGCTATGAGCATGAAATCAGGAATGGCAGACGAGTCAGTACCAAGTCAAAGCTTTGAGTCTGGCAACAGTACTATTTCGGTGACTGCTAACGGTACTATCGAGTTAACTAAATAAGACAGCTTATAGTTCAATAAAATAAGTGATTTACATTAAAAAAGGCAAGCATCGTTAACGGTGCTTGCCTTTTTATTTTGCTAGCGATATCTATTCATGATATTCAATCGTTATTGAGACCATTATTGTGACTTAGCAACTTCCTGTTGACGCAGTTTTAGCATCAATTTTTGATACCAAGCGAGCTTTTGATAAGCCAGCAGCTGCGCTGCCTTTCTTTTGTTGTCTTGCAATGTGGTCGTGTTTTGAATCACATATACAGTACGTGTAATTTGCTCAAGTGTTTGGCCAGTTTCGCTTTGTATAATGGCCTTAATTGTATGAGTACCTGGCAAAACATCAACAGTAGCAATAGACGCGCTCAAACCTTGTGCAACCTCTTTGTCATCAAAATAAATACGGGCACTATCCCCTACCTGTAACGCAGGCTTAATCTGCACATTGACATCGATATTCTGTACGGGACGACGATAGGCTCTCTCTTCGCTAGGTTCAGTAATGGCTAACTGATAGTTTACTGGCGTGGTAACCTTAGTATTTATCGCAGGCGACTCAGTAGCAGTCACTGTCTGCGACGCATTTGATGATTGGCGACTTGTATTAGGATTGGTTGTCGTATTCAGACTAGTTGATCTGCTCGTCTCATTACCCGTCGTAATAGCCATTTGACTGACTTGTTTGCCAACTTGCTGCTCATAATCCTGTGGACGGTCGGTAAAGGTGACTTGACCGGTTTGCTCATCGACCACTTTGTAAATAGGTGCAGCATTCGTGAGAGATGTACAAAGACTAGCGAGAGCAACCGTAGTCCATAACCCAACTCTAATCCTACTCTTCAAGAAACTCGGTTTTGCTAATAAAGTCATAATCCATCAACCTAGATAGTGTCTACTATTAATATAATTTTATAAAACTATTATGCGTGAGTTTTGACATGAAATCAGTAGCGATTTCAAAGAAAATTCAGCAATTGGACTGATACACTTTATTAATACGCATAAAAAAACCAGCCAAGTTAACCTTAGCTGGTTTTGTGACTCAAAATAAATGAGTGTTTTAGCGACTAATTAGCAGCTGTAGTACATGTCAAATTCGACAGGGTGTACAGTTACGTTCAAACGTTGTACTTCTTCTTCTTTCAAAGCAATAAACGCTTCTAGCATGTCTTCAGTGAAGACATCACCTTTTAATAAGAAGTCATGATCGTCACGCAATGCTTGTAGTGCAACGTCTAAGCTCTCTGCAACCGTTGGGATTTGTGCTTCTTCTTCTGGTGGCAAGTCATACAAGTTTTTGTCCGCAGCTTCGCCTGGATGCATTTTGTTTTGGATACCGTCAAGGCCGGCCATCAACAATGCAGCAAACGCTAGGTATGGGTTAGCCGTTGGATCAGGGAAACGTGCTTCTACACGTACCGCTTTCGGACTGCTTACGTGTGGAATACGGATAGATGCTGAACGGTTAGATGCTGAATAAGCAAGTTTGATAGGCGCTTCATAATGTGGTACTAGGCGCTTATAGCTGTTCGTTGATGGGTTAGTAATCGCGTTCAACGCACGAGCATGCTTGATAATACCGCCAATGAAATACAATGCTGTTTCAGACAGACCAGCATACTCATCACCAGAGAATGTGTTTACACCGTCTTTTGAGATTGACATATGTACGTGCATACCTGAACCGTTATCACCAACGATTGGCTTAGGCATAAAGGTCGCTGTTTTGCCAAACTGATGCGCAACGTTATGAACAACATATTTCAATTGCTGAACTTCATCCGCTTTACGTACCATCGTGTTGAATGCAACACCGATTTCAGACTGGCAAGAAGCCACTTCATGGTGATGAACTTCAACCGAACCTTCACCAACGATTTCTTCGATGCGTTCACACATAACAGCACGCATGTCATGTGAGCTATCGATCGGTGGTACTGGGAAATAGCCGCCTTTCACACGTGGGCGATGCGCCATGTTGCCCCACTCGTAAGTCTCGTTAGTCGACCATGCTGCTTCTTCAGCCGTGATCTTATGACTAACGCCAGACATATCGACTGACCATTTAACATCGTCAAATACAAAGAATTCAGGCTCTGGACCGAAATAAGCAGTATCACCGATACCAGTAGACTTTAAATACTCTTCAGCGCGACGTGCGATAGAACGTGGGTCACGGTCATAACCTTGTAGCGTTGATGGCTCGATGATATCGCAAGTCACTACCACAGTCACCGCGTCAAAGAACGGGTCAACAAAAGCAGTTTCTGGATCAGGACGCAAGATCATATCTGACGCTTCGATACCTTTCCAACCGGCGATTGATGAGCCATCAAACATTTTGCCATCTTCCATGACATCTTCATCAACGGTATGCGCTGGGAAGCTGATGTGCTGCTCTTTGCCGCGTGTATCAGTAAAGCGAAAATCAACCCATTTAGCATTAGAGGATTGGATAAGATCTAATAGTTTATTCGACATGAATAGTCTCCGTTGTGTTGATCACGTAATTGCGATTTAAAATTATTAATATGATGTTCTTGTCCAAGAATGTCAGATGTGCTCTCAATACTAAAACAGCGCATTCGATATTATGCTTATTATCAGCACTATTTTACGTATTAGTCAAGATGCTCATCTAAAGCGTTTACTCAATCAGACCAATATTTGTGCACATGGTCCAACATACGCCAATTCAATCCTAACGACATTCTAGCAATATATAACTCATAATGCTGAACTCTTCGGGCTCTTGTTAATAATTATTTTTAGACCAATTTCTTGGCTTTAAAAATAATCATAACAGCAATAATGCAAAGGCTATGCCAATGTATTGGCACTCCAACCACAGATATAGTTGTAGGCAGATATAATTATCAATATTTACAGTGATTTATACGATTAATATCGTTATATATTCATTAATTCCCATCAAATTCAGTTTTAGAATAGCACTTAATTAGAGCACCAGCTGAGAACCAAAGGCACTTAATTGGTGCAAATACAAGTATGTAAATTATTGAAATGCTACTTTCTGGTGCAATGTTAATAGCTGAACTTATAACATTGGTTCCGACTACGTTATTTTATTTGTCGACAAAATAATAAAAAATATGTTTTTACTTGGTGCTTACTTAGATAGCCCGTACCCTACATTTGATAGAAAACAAAATAGTGGTAAGATAACCGCGCGCAATAACCTCCTCTGTTATAGTCATAGCTGCTTGTGTTCGGCAATCAAGTGATTCGATAACAGTGAGAACAAATTTCATGTTAAAAATATAATAAAACTGATAAGTTGAAGCCTTAATGATTTTGATGATCGATAATTACGATAGCTTTACGTACAATATCGTACAGTACTTCGGTGAGCTAAAGCAGGACATCACTGTCTGGCGTAATGATCAGGTCAGCATTGAGCAGATTAAAACCCTTGCACCTGATGTTATTGTGATTGGCCCAGGTCCGTGCGATCCTGACCGTGCAGGTATTTCGCTGCAAGCCATTGAGACATTTAAAGGAATTATTCCTATACTGGGTATTTGCTTGGGTCATCAAGCTATCGGTCAAGCCTTTGGCGGTCAAGTAGTCAAAGCCGGCGAAGTCATGCATGGCCGTTTATCAGCTATCTATCACAACGAGCAAGGTGTGTTTGATGGATTACCTAACCCGTCACAGGTTACGCGTTATCATTCGCTCGTCATTGACAAGACAAGCCTACCAGACTGCTTTGAACTTACCGCATGGACACAAAATGCCGATGGTAGTATTGAGGAAATCATGGGTATCCGCCATAAGGAGCTGGCTGTAGAAGGTGTTCAGTTTCATCCTGAGTCGATATTGAGCGAAGCAGGTTATCAATTGCTCAATAACTTTTTACAGACTCATGGCTTGGCTACTCTGACATCCGATGAGCTACCACAAGTTGGCTAGATTTGCCTAAAAGCACTTTGGTAAAAAATGCTGCTTTCATGAGCCTATGCCAAATTTCACACAGATTCATATAAAAAATAATAGTAAGCGAGACCACAATGAGTACGACAAAAATAGAAGAAACGCACACGCCAGAGAGTATTACAAAATTGTCTGACGAGCAAACGCATCAATTGCTAACCACAGCTTTGGGTAGAATATTTCAACACATCGATTTAACTTTTGATGAGATGTATCAAGTGATGCTGATTATCATGCAAGGTAGATGCAGCGACGCTATGATGGGCGCTATCTTGACGGGATTACGCATGAAAGGCGAATCCATTGACGAGATTACTGCTTCAGCCAGCGCCATGCGTGCACTAGCCGCCAACATTGAACCAAAGAACTGCGATTACTTGGTAGATATCGTTGGTACTGGCGGTGATGGTGCTAACTTGTTCAATGTCTCAACTGCATCGGCATTAGTTGTTGCGGCAGCTGGTGCACAAGTTGCTAAGCACGGCAATCGCGGCGTCTCGACCAAATCTGGTAGCTCAGATTTGCTTGAGCAAGCAGGTATCAGTCTTGCGCTTACGCCAGCTCAAGCAAAAGACTGTATCGAAAATCAAGGTATCGGGTTTTTATTTGCACCTAATCATCACAGCGCCATGCGTTACGCCAACCCTGTACGCCGTGAGCTAAAGGCACGTACTATCTTTAATATTTTAGGCCCATTGACCAACCCTGCTGGCACGCCAAATTTAGTCATCGGTGTGTTTACCGCGCAGTTATGTGAGCCGATTGCTAAGGTGATGAGAAACTTAGGCGCACGTCATGTCATGGTAGTAGGCGCAAAAGATGGTCTTGATGAAATCAGTCTTGCAACCTCGACCACAGTCGCTGAGCTAAAAGATGGCGAGATATCAGTCTATGACATGATGCCAGAAGATGCGGGTATCGAGTCCCAAACTCTTATCGGCCTAGATGTCGACTCTCCAGCACAAAGTTTAGAGCTGATTCGTGCTGCGCTATCTGGAGCCGACACTCATGACCATGCCGTACTTAAAGCACGTGATATGATTGCGCTAAATGCAGGTGCCGCGATATACATCGCAGGACTTGCTAGTAACTACCCTAACGGTGTTAGCCGAGCACAGAAAATCATTCAAAATGGCGATGCTTTACTCAAACTTGAATCTTTAGCCAACTATACCCAACAGCTAGTCGCTCAAGGTTAACTTATAAGCACTCATCTACTGTCTATAGTCAAAGAAATCTAAAACGGATACAAGGCAGCCGACCACAGATTGTACAAATCGTACATCTAGGACGGGCAACGCCGTAGCCATTTAGTAGTTATTAATAGCTCTCTGACTATATTTACATTTAACGATATTCGGATACCAGTATGACCACAATCCATTCAGACATACCGTCAGTGCTACAGCGCATTGTCGCCACCAAAGTAAAAGAAGTAAAAGCCGCTCGCGAAGCATTGTCTTTAGAGGACTTGAAAGCACAGGTCGCAGCTGATGATAAACCGCGTCGAGGTTTTGCCGCGACATTACGTGCTGCTGGCACTAAAGAAAATGGTATCGGTATCATTGCTGAGATTAAAAAAGCCTCACCGTCTAAAGGTATTATCAATCATAACTTTACCCCTGCTCTATTTGCGCAGCAGTATGAGCAAGCAGGCGCTAGTTGTCTGTCTGTATTGACCGATCGTGATTACTTTCAGGGCGATGACAACTACCTTATTCAGGCGGCTAATACCTCAAGTCTACCGATATTACGTAAAGACTTCATGATTGATGTCTATCAAATCTATCAATCTTACCTAATGGGCGCTGACTGCATCCTACTCATTATGGCATGCCTAGATGATGCGCAAGTGCAAGAGCTACATGCATTGAGTATTGAGCTTGGTATGGACGTATTGATAGAAGTGCATACCCAATCTGAGCTTGAGCGTGCGCTACAATTGCCACGCTCAGTACACAATATTTATGGTATCAATAACCGTGATTTAAATACCTTCGATGTTGACTTGCAAACCACGCTTGATCTTAAGAATATTTTAAACGACGCACTCGCTGCTGATAGCGCTAAACAAAAACCACTTATCGTGACCGAGAGTGGCATTCATAGCAGTGATGATATTCGTCTCATGCTAAGTAATGAGATTCAGCACTTTCTAATCGGTGAGCAATTTATGAAAACTGATCATCCAGGGCAAGCGTTACAATCCTTACTTGCGGGCGTCGCAGCGGACGGGTAAAGTAACTCAATAATTTATGCTTAAATATATGCTAATAGCTTGAACAATGTCTGCGCTATATACATAGTTCAATCAACCATTCATCAATCAACGATACGTTAACTTTTATGTCAAACTCTCTGTTTTCAAAAGAAATGCAAGACCAGCTCAAAGAACTTAAAGGCCAGCTGAGCAAGGGCCGTGATACCAATTCACCTGAAGGTGAGAATCAAAAGCCGACTGAGCCAGTGTCGCTACCGACTCAAAAGCAAGTAAAAAAGACAGTCAAGCAGCTAGATAGTGAACACATCGATGACGATAAAGTTCTGTTTATGCAAGCCATGCATGGTGTCAATCAGCTAGAAGACAAAAATGTCCGCTCACCTGCCAGCGCAACTAAAGCAGGTAAGCCTGATGCAGCGACACTATCAAAACGTGCGGCGGCTCAAGGTAGTGAAGCCAGTGATTTAGGCGCAGGCTTGTCAGATATGCAAGCACTACTGAACCCTGTTGCTGCTGAAGCTTATTTGTCTTATAAGCAGCCTACACTGCAAAATAAAATCTTTGATCAGCTCAAAAAAGGCAAGCTGCGTTGGTATGATGCGGTAGATATCCATGGCTGTACAATAGAAGAAGCTCGCGAAGCGATGACTCAACTATTGAGCCAAGCCAAGCAAAACAACGAAACCATGGTAAAAATCGTCCATGGTAAAGGTAGCGAAGCGATTCTAAAAACCTGTATTAACGGCTGGTTACGTCAATTGCCAGAAGTATTAGCTTTTTGCTCTGCGCCACCAAAAGATGGTGGTAACGGTGCTGTACTAGTACTACTTAAAAAACCTAAAGCAGATGGCGAATAGGTCTATTGTTAGTGATACGGTACTATATAAAAAGGACTGCTTATTTGCAGTCCTTTTTATATCAATCACTTATGGTTTAGACGTAGACTGCAACGATGTTTCCTTTAATGAATGCTCTCTTTAATGTACATTCCATTTAATGTTAGCTTCTCATTCTGCATTAATATCTTTACTTGAGCTCCTTCTAATTAGCAAAGCGAAATCACTATGAGCATACAGACTATTGAAAACACCAACGAACTAGAACGGCAGATTGCTGCGTTGATCGTACTTGAACCAAGGTTTGCTTCTGTGCATAAGCAGGTCGGGACACCTAATCTTAGGCATAACGCAGGTGGGTTTGAGCAGTTGATGAGAGCGATGGTCGGTCAGCAGCTATCAGTTGCCGCCGCTGCCAGTATTTGGAAACGGTTGGTTGATGCAGAATTGATTACCCCGCAAGCAATACGTGAAGCGACAGACGATAGTTTGAAGACGCAAGGATTTTCTAAGCAAAAAACTCGTTATGTACGCTCTTTAGTGGATCATGATATAGACTTTGCAGCCTTAGAAACTTTACCAAATGAAGAGGTCATAACAACTCTAACAGCTGTGACAGGCATTGGGCGCTGGACAGCTGAGATGTATTTATTATTTTCATTAAAACGTGCAGACATACTCGCTGTTGATGATTTGGCCATTAAAGTTGCAGCCATGGAGTTGTTAGGCTTAGCAGAGCGCCCAACACCCAAGCAGCTTAAAGACCTAACTCAGCACTGGTCACCTTGTCGCAGTGCTGCCAGTCTATTGCTTTGGTCGTACTACGGCTCATTACGTGATAAAACCGCAGTACCTTTATAACTAATTGGGCAAAAACTGAGCTAGTGTTATTCATTACCATTCGTGAGCAAAGAGTCTCTTTTAAGGCTGGTTCCATATAGAGAAGCCAGACTTGTTTTTAGTGTGCTTAAACTTACTTTTTCTTAGCATATGACTTTTATGCTTTAGTGCCTTAAGCGCACCACTTCTGCTGACGGTCGCCATAGAGAATTTGTGGTGACTTGCAACATCATTTTTAGCCTTGTCGCTATCTTTACGAATATCAACGCCATCGTCGTTGTAATCTTTCCTGTATACGCTTGTGTTTACTTCCTTGTTATCAGACACTTCATTATTAGCAGAGTTACTACTGTTATCTGATTCATTTCCTTCTGCTGATTCATCAGTACTACTTCCCACATGATGTTCAAGCTCCGTTTGATTAACAATCAACTGCTGAGTCGGCAATGCATGTTCTACTTTATATTTCGCGACTTTCTTTAATATATCGACAAACAAAGCGTTTTGTTTGTCATAGAACTCAATGATACCAATAGCATTCACATAAGCTTGCAACTGAATAACATAGCAATCTTGGCGCAGCTCCAAAATATTGACCTGATTCCATTCTTGATTGGTCAAATCATGCTCTTTTATAAATTCATCCAAGTCATTAACCATTTTGAATATTACGTCAAGATCAGCGGTACGCTTAATATATAAGTAGTGGAAAAAACGAAACATATCGCGAGAGGTAAAGTTTTCGATCTGCATCGATGAAAAGTCACCATTTGGTACCGTAACAATCGTCCGCGACAAGGTCCGTACACGCGATGAGCGAATACCAATGTCGATAACTGTGCCTTCGTAAGTACCAAACTTACAATAGTCACCGATACGCACAGGTGAATCTGCGACGACGACGACACTACCAACTAAGTTTTCAATTGTCTTTTGCGCACCAAGGGCCAACGCCAAACCACCCACACCCAGTGCGGCAATACCAGTGGTCAAATCAAAACCCAAATTGCCAAAAATAACAATCACTGCAAATATCAGTAATAGCGCTTTGACGACCTTACGCAGCAGTCCCAAAATTGAGACACGCTCAGTATAGTTTTTCTTGTAGCTCAGATTTACCGCTCGGGTAAATATCGCATCGATCACTCGTAATAGTAGCCAAGTCAGCGCCAACCAAGAGGCTATATCCGTAAAGCGATTGACTGGCTCACGTAGTGTCACCGATACGCCTGCATAAACCATCACTTCTGATAGTATCAATGCCATAATGACCACAGAGAGTGGCAATATTACTTTGTTAGGTAACGGCAATGGCGTACCACGCAAATACGGATAAACAATCCTTAATAAGTGGTATAGCAACCATACCGCGACATAAGTAAGTACAAAGCTAGTCACAATCATGGTGAGCGCGGCAACCAAATCAGCTAGCTGATAGCCGAAAAGCTTTTTACCATCTAAAGAATCAACCGTGTAGCGCGATACTAAGGTCGGCTCAGTATTTTCTATCACTTCTGGTACTGAGGTCAACGTATCGCTAGAGAACTGCCAATATTGCTCATTCTGTTTTGAGACCACCCTTTCGAGTAGTAACGGAACACTTCGCTCTCCGATATTAATCACACCGACATTTTCTTGGCTAGGTGGCAGCTGGTCAGTTAGATTACCCTCAGGTGAGTTACTAATCTGTAGATCCGGCTGAAAACGCCCACCTGCATCTAGTGCCTGTTTAAACTGTCGCACAACGGTCGTTGGGTTATCGGACTTTGATAAGTTGAGATAATTACTTGCCAGCAAATAATCATTTTCACCCAGCGCACTGATAAACCCTTGTACCGTATGACGCGGCGTATCTCGGCCAAACGAATCAGGCAATGGCGTACTTACTGTCTCTCCACTACTGTCATTACCCACTCCAAGCGCACCAGCCTCGACAGCATAAGCATTATTTGGCAAGGCAATGCTCAACAGCATAGTCAATAATAACATTGCGACTATAATTGGCATTTTAGTAATAGCAGAGAATAAATTAGGCAAAGGACTGGGAGTCAGATTATGCTTGATAGACAAAACAAACCTCTTAGTTTAAAAATGGCATGATAAATGACAGGTGATGTCCATACTATAGTAACAATTATTTATAACAGCAGTACTTTTGATTACGCAATTTTGTAGCTAACTGTATTGGTATTTGATTTTTTACTCTATGTGCATTTCTAATAATAAGTATTTATTAAGACAGCTTTCTCTTATAAAACTAAGAAGATGCTCATAAAATATTTAGGTAAATTAATTTTTAATAGACTATTTAGTAAGCTAACATGAATGACATTCAGCCTATCCTGAATAAAGATTAGGTTAAAGTAGTTTATAAAGCAGGTTAATTTGTAGATAATGAGCACAGTTTTGCTTATATACTGTTTTTTGTAACTTTTGACCCCTTTTACGTCATAATAGTTACTTCTCATTTCTGCATTTCTGCATTTTTAACTTGATTACTTTGGAATCGACTATGTCTGTATCACGTGCATCTTCACGTACCTATCTTCGTTTAAGTATTTTGAGCGTTCTTAGCTTACTTGCAGTAAATACTGCAATGGCAGCTACCGCTCAAGATACGGCTATCAGTAGTAGTGACTTACCACAGGTTGAGCTTGATGAAATTGTCGTGACAGCCACTCGCACACCTGCTAAGACAAGTAATGTAATTGCGCAAACACGAGTAATCGATAAAGAAGAGTTACAACGTTATCAAGGTCAAACCGTTTTGGACGTACTCAAACGTCAGCCAGGCATTGCTTTTAAACAAAACGGTGGTCTTGGCGCTTCTTCAAACTTTTATATGCGCGGCTACGATAGCAAACAAGTCCTCGTATTGATTGATGGTATACGTTATAGCTCAGTCAGTGCTGGAGGCGCCGCGTTAAACTTGCTACCTGCTGATCAAATTGATCGAATTGAAGTTCTCTATGGTGCATCAGGTTCTAGCATCTATGGTGCGGATGCGATGGGTGGTGTGATTCAAGTATTCACTAAAGGCAGCAATATAGATCGAAGTAGCATGTCAGTTACCGCAGGTATCGGCTCAAACGATCATTACGTATATGGTGCGAGCGCACAACTTGCCAATACTAATGGTACTACATTAAGCCTTTCGGCCAGTCACAACGAAACAGATGGTATCAATGCGACCCGACCAGATCCCAGTAATCAAAACGACCCTTATAACAAAGACGCTGATGGTTTTGAGAGCGACAGTGTAAGCTTAGCAGTCAATCAGCGTTTTAGCGACACGTTACTGACAGGTGCTAGCATCTTGTATAGTAAATCCACTACTGAATATGACGATGGTACTTTTGAAGACGCTCATGCTGATCAAGAAAACGGCGCAGCACAAGCTTATGTCGACTGGCAATATATGCCTGATGCCTCTGTTAAGCTCCAATATGGTCACTCTATTGATAAAAGCGAGTCTTATGCTAAGTATCCAAATGTATTCGATGGTACTCAAGACCAGATTAGCTTAGTTGGTAAAAACAAGCTGCTAGCTGGTGAAGGTGTTTATGGTCTCGAATACCTCACTCAAGACTTAGACAGCACGGCTTACAGTATTGATGACCGTAATGTCAAAAGTGCCTTTGCTGGCTATGTCATCGCCAATGACCGCTTTGATGCACAAGCCAACCTACGCTACGATGATGACTCACGCTATGGTGATGAAACCACCTATAATTTGGGCGGTGCAATGCATCTTAGTCCTGATTTCCGCGTTGGTGCGAGCTATGCTAAAGGCTTCCGCGCACCTGTTTTTAATGATTTAAGCCCTGTATATAGTGGTAACCCCGATCTAAAGCCTGAAACTAGCGACAACTACGAAGCTTTTGCTGAATACAACACTCTGCTACAGTCTACACGTCTCACTGGCTATTATAATGATGTTGAAAATTTAATCAGTTACGTCGCAAGCCCTACGCCTAGCAATCCTTATGCAGGAGCTAGTCAAAATATCAATGAAGCTAAAATCAAAGGTATCTCATTAACTTCTGACTGGGAAATGAACGACTATCTGTTTGGCGGCAGCTATGATTACCAGAAGGCAGAAGACAGTAGTGGTGGAAGTGATGATGGCAACTCTCTTCCCTACCGTCCTGAACACAAGGGCTTGGTATATGTCGGATACCGTCTGCCAAGTTTAGATATACGCGCTGAATATCAGTATGTAGGGGACTATTACAGCAGAATTACCAATACTGACTCTCAATTTGTAGACAACTATGGATTGCTGAACATCAGTGGTAACTACAAACTTACTGATAATTTATCTATGACTGCACGTCTAAATAACATCACTAACGAAGAGTATATAACAGATATTGGCTATAATACTGACGGTATTAACTACTTTACCTCTCTAACCTACAACTGGTACTAATTTTCTCTTAGTACTATTTGGACTGTCTGAAATGAGAATAAAAAAGGTCATCCATCGATGGCCTTTTTTATTGCTACATATTACCGCTTCCCATCTTACGTGCCTATACCGTCAGCTATTTATGTTATCCAAGAGGTGACAATTCATGACTCATCAATTACAATAACGACCTCCGAGAGGTGTTGCGCCATAACAGTGATTTACTGCATTAACATTCTATAGTTATGCAATCACAGGTTATGTTAGGCTCGGTTAACTGTCGAGAGACCATATTTTTGGTCGCTCACAGCGCAAACAACGGCACCTGCGTTTTTATTCTTTTTATCATTCGTTAACCACTGATAGGAGCATATTATGGACGCAGTGTCTACTACACCATCTGCCCATACGATCGATCCCTCTTTTACTGACTATAAAGTTGCTGACATCAGCCTTGCTGATTACGGCCGTCGTGAAATCACCCTTGCTGAAGCTGAAATGCCTGCCCTAATGGGCTTGCGTCGTCGCTACGAAGCCGACCAGCCGCTTAAAGGCGCGAAAATCGCTGGCTGTATCCACATGACCATCCAAACTGCGGTCCTTATCGAGACACTCGTCGCGCTAGGTGCTGAAGTACGCTGGACTTCATGTAACATCTTCTCAACCCAAGACCATGCTGCTGCTGCGATTGCTGCTGCTGGTATCTCTGTCTATGCTTGGAAAGGCGAAACAGAAGAAGAGTATGAATGGTGCCTACGTCAGCAAGTACATGTTGGCGGCGAAGCGTCAGGCCAACTTTGGGATGCTAACTTAATCTTGGATGATGGCGGTGATTTGACTGCTTTAATTCACAGCGATTATGCAGAGCTGCTTGATAACATCCATGGTATCTCAGAAGAAACCACTACTGGCGTTCATCGCTTGGTTGAGATGCTTGGTAAAGGTACGCTTAAAGTGCCAGCTATCAACGTCAACGACGCAGTTACCAAGTCTAAAAATGATAATAAATACGGCTGCCGTCATAGCTTAAACGATGCTATCAAACGCGCTACCGATATGTTCCTTGCTGGTCGCCGCGCTTTGGTTATCGGTTATGGTGATGTAGGCAAAGGCTCTACACAAAGCTTACGCCAAGAAGGCATGATCGTACGTGTTTCAGAAGTTGACCCTATCTGTGCGATGCAGGCATGTATGGACGGCTTTGAAGTATTATCACCATACATCGACGGTGACAACACGGGCGGCGCAGCCAGTATCAACAAGCGCTTGCTTGAAGACACTGACATGATCGTCACGACTACTGGTAATTACCATGTTTGTGATAGACATATGCTAGCAGCCCTTAAGCCTGGTGCTGTGGTATGTAACATCGGTCACTTTGACACCGAAATCGACACTCAGTTTATGCGTGATAACTGGCGCTGGGTTGAGATCAAGCCACAAGTGCATCAAATCTTCCGCTCAGACGATGAAAACGATTATCTAATCTTGCTTGCTGAAGGTCGCCTAGTAAACCTAGGTAACGCAACTGGTCACCCATCACGCGTGATGGACGGCTCATTTGCCAACCAAGTATTGGCTCAAATGTATCTGTTCGAAGAAAAATTCGCTGACTTGCCAGCTGACCAACGTACTGACAACCTATACGTAAAAGTATTGCCTAAAAAGTTAGACGAAGAAGTAGCCGCTGCGATGGTTGCAGGCTTTAACGGTACGCTAACCAAGCTGACCCAAAAGCAAGCTGAGTATTTGGGTGTGCCAGTTGAAGGTCCATTCAAGCCTGATGCTTATAAATACTAAAAGGAGCCTGACTGTGAGTAAGCCTGCTTTCTCCTTTGAGTTCTTTCCTGCAAAGACCGAGCAAGGTCACGAAAAGCTTCTCAGCACTTATGATGAGCTTAATAAGTTGTCGCCAGCTTATTTTTCGGTAACTTATGGTGCGGGCGGTTCAACCCGTAGCCGCACCTTAGATATCGTACAGGCACTAAGTGCGCGTGGTACCACTGAAATCGCGCCGCACATGTCTTGTATTGGCGATGACAAAAGTGAAATCGCTGAATTGCTCGAGTATTATAAGACTTTAGGTATTAGACGCTTAGTAGCGCTACGCGGCGACTTGCCATCAGGTCAGGTGGGCATGGGTGAGCTACCATTTGCGGTAGATTTGGTAAAGTACATTCGTGAGCATTCAGGTGATCACTTCCATATCGAAGTGGCTTCCTACCCTGAGATGCACCCACAAGCGCGTAGCTTTGAGTTTGATATCGATAATCTGGTAAATAAATACCAAGCTGGTGCCAATGCGTCGATTACCCAGTTTTTCTACAACGCTGACAGCTATCTGTACTTGCGTGATAAGTTAGAGAAACGCGGTATTGATACAGTAGCTCAGCCTTTGGTCGCTGGTATCATGCCAATTACCAATTCGAGCAATCTCTTGCGTTTTGCTGATAGCTGTGGCGCTGATATTCCGCGCTATGTACGTAAACAGCTGACGGATTTTGGTGATGACCGTAAGGCTATTCGTGAGTTTGGCTTTGATGTGGTTTATCGCTTGTGTGAACGTTTGATTGCCGAGGGCGTCCCTGCTATGCACTTTTATAGCATGAACAAAGTTGAGCCAAACAAACGCTTAGTAGAAGCTTTGGGATTGACTGCTTAAATACTTAAGCGTTCTAGAATATCCTTTAATCATTCCTGAATACATTATTAATGACTGGCGCTTCTAGGAGCGTCAGTTTTTTATTGTCAAAATTTTGACCAATAGCCCTTTACCATTTTATTCATACACTTTATCTTATTTGATTTTTAAAAATTTCTTCACTGTGTAATAATGCTGCTCTAAAAATAATTTTCTTTATTAAGAAAAATTCTCATAAAACAAATGTCATTAATTGTCTCAAGTGATATTCTATAGATCTAATAATAACTATACTCAATCAAATAATAGGAATAAGACCACGTGCGACGTTTTTTTTATGCCATTAACAACGACAATGCTGATGCCTCATCACTACCTAAATTGGATGAGTTACCGCTAGGTAGCAATGTCGAATTACCAGATAGCGTTGTCCATCACTGGTGCCGTGTACTACGAGCCAATATTGGTGATCAAGGGATTTTGTTCGATGGATTTGGCGGCGAATATACAGTAGAGCTACAGGCAATCAGTAAAAAAAATGCCACTGCTACTTTGCTTACACATATAGACGACGATCGTACGGCACCTACTATCACTCAAATCGGCTTAGTAATGAGCCGAGGCGAACGTATGGACTATGCGATACAAAAGGCGACCGAACTTGGCGTGACTGCTATTCAGTTGCTCAGCAGCCATCATGGTGAAGTCACATTGAAACCTGCTCAAGTTGAAAAGAAACTGGCACATTGGCAACAAGTAGCGATTGCCGCTTGTGAACAATGCGGTCTTAATCGTCCGCCCCTCATTCTTGCGCCACAATCTATCAATGAATGGCTAAGCAATACCAATTCTGATGCTAAGACTACTGAGGCTATGGCTACTGACGTTACAAAGACGCAAATGGCCGTCAGTTCTATCGTTTCTGTGCTTAGTCAAGATCCTTATTACCAGATATTAGACGGTCTTTCAGATTTATGTATGCAAATGAGCGTACCAGCAGCAGGACAACCTGCCATGCCTAGTGCTCTACCTGATGTGCTTAAAAAACAAACTCCTTATATTAAACTACTGATTGGACCTGAAGGTGGTCTGAGTCAAGATGAATGTCAGCAAGCGGAGAGTGCTGGCTTTAAGCCTTGGCAAATTGGTACAAGAGTGTTACGCACTGAGACCGCACCAGTGGTTGCTTTGTCTACTATATCCGCCTTGTATAGCTGGAAACTATAACCAATAATAATAGTCATTATCATTAATAAATTTAAAAGTAGAACTTTTGTTTTATATTTTGTAGACTTAAAAGTGATCTTAGCTCAATGTTGAGAAGTTGAATCACCATATTTATTTTTATAAGCCATTATTTTATAAGCCATTATTTTGTGAGCCATTATTATGAGCGATTTTGACACTATCCCAGCATCGATTAAGCAACGGTTAATGACCGAACTGTGTGAGAGAATTGAAGATGCCATATTTATACTAGACGAAAATCTACGTTATTTATCTGTCAATCCTAGCTATGAGCTTTTGATTGGCTACAAAGAAGAGTTTTTAATCGGTCGTCCACTTGGTATATATGCTGCTGAATTTTTATCAGAAGCAGAGCAAGTAATTCTAAAAGATATCAAGAAAAACTTAAACGAACATGGTTTTTATGAACTTGATTTTTCGATGGCCAACCGTTATGGACAGAATATTGACTGTCATATTACTTATCGCAGAATTTATATAGATCAAATGGCTTATCATATTGGTATGCTGCGTGATATGTCTGCAGTTATTAAAGATCAAAAACAGGTCGCCCATTTACTCAACTATGATCAGCTCACAGGCCTCCCTAACCGTAAGGTATTTTTGAGTCAGACAAGTGACATGCTATTGGATAGTTACCAAGAGGTTGTCCTTGTACGTTTAAATATTGATCGTTATCGTAATCTTGCCAGCTTACTAGGGCCTGATGGTGCCAATGACTTGATAAAAAACTTTGCAGAAGAAGTCGAGAAGCTCAAACTACATAATTTACGCTCCTTTTCTCACTTTGGTGGTGATGATTTTGCGCTACTGTTTGAGGTTAAAGATGCCAATATGGTACGTCATCAATTAGATACACTCATGCAAATGTGTGAGCGTCCCTTTTCTACTGATAAGAGCCATGCAACAGATGCAAATATCTATTACCATATTTCTGTGGGTGTCAGCTGTTTTCCAAAAGACGATAACGAAGTAACCGGTTTATTGACCAAAGCAGAAAAAGCATTGGACTATGTCAAGCAGCATGGTGGCGATGATATTCGCTGGTACGACGAGGTAATTGAAAGCGCCACCGCTGGTAGCTTAGAGCTAGAGTCTGAGCTTAGGACTGCTACCCTTGAAGGCCAGTTCGTTCCTTATTATCAGCCAAAGTTCTCATTGGAAACTGGGGCTATCACAGGTTTTGAAGCATTGGTACGTTGGCAACATCCTACTCGCGGATTACTCAAACCCGTTCATTTTATCAATGCCATTATCGCGCACAAGCTCTCCTTTGATTTGTTTTCGCAACTGGCCATTAAAATTGTCAAACAACTCTCTGTTTGGCAACAGCAAGGGTTTCATCAACACGTCTGTATCAACGCTGATGCTGCTGAGTTCAGCCACCCTGACTTCTTTGATATGGTGAGCACACTACTGGAAGAAAATGACGTTGCTGCCCATCAGTTGCATATCGAAGTGACCGAGTCGTCTTTGATTCAGCGTCATGACAATGTAAAAAAACAGCTTAACTCGCTTAGAGAGCTTGGCGTACGTCTAGCGCTAGATGATTTCGGTACTGGTTATGCGTCATTAAGCTACTTGCAAGAATATCCATTTGATTTTATCAAGATTGATAAGAGCTTTATCTCCAATATTGAAACCGATCGTACCCAGCACGCAATTGTAAAAGCCATTTTAGACTTAGCAGTCGCTTTAGACATGCAGGTCGTTGCTGAAGGTATCGAAACTGAGCAGCAGCGCGATGTGTTATTAGATATGGGTTGCAAAATTGGTCAGGGCTATTGGTTTAGCAAACCCGTGGCTGCTGATGTCGCCACTGCAATGTTGATTAAGCAAAACACTTCCGAGTAAATACTAAGCTATTAACTATAAGCTACTATGTTCAGACTCCTAGCATACGAGCATGTTTAATGTTTATCACGGTTTATCGCATTTATACCTGTGAAATAACTTACAGGCTCGGTTCTACCAAATAGTGTTGTCATTTATACCGATGCGTTTGTCTTTATGGCGAACGCTATTTTTTTGGCTGTCGTTTTTTCACGTTCATACTAATCATATAAAGGACTATCTGTCTTAGTAACATTAAAGTTTTCATATGCTTAATACTTCTGTTTCCTAGCGCCTAACGTCGATTGCATAACCGATGCAAGATAGGTTCATGACTTATCAGTCCTGTCACCAAACTTGTATAATCACCTATGAAAGCCTATCTTTTATAGTGAATTTGTTAGAGCACATTTAATCTCTCATTGACTCTGACAATCACCACTCTTTTCAACACTATTTTATGTAATCGATAGCATGGTTGACCTGCTTTACTGTTTATCCTTTATTTAGATTTTCAGATTGGTTAGGTAAGAATAACGCACTAGAGGATAGTGCGACCATATGCTCATTATTGGCTATGATCGGTTACATTCCAAAAAGGACAGGAAGTTATGCAATACAAAGCGCCCTTACGTGATATCCAATTCGTTATGCATGAACTACTCGATAGTGAAAGCCACTACAAAACTTTGCCTGCGTTCCAAGAAGCTGACCGTGAGCTAATGGACAGCCTATTTGAAATGGCTGCAAGCTTTGCTGAAAACGAACTGTCACCATTGAACCAAAGCGGTGATGCTGAAGGCTGTAAGTTTGATAATGGTAAGGTCACCACGCCAAAAGGCTTTAAAGAAGCTTATGACGCGTATTGTGAGCTTGGCTTCCCTGCTTTATCTGCTGAAGAAGATTTTGGCGGTCAAAACATGCCGTTCTCATTATCTACTGTCATCAATGAAATGGTTGGTACGGCTAACTGGTCATTCTCTATGTACCCTGGCCTATCACATGGTGCTATTCAAACCATCGAGCATCATGGTACTGACGAGCAAAAACAAACCTATTTAGAAAAAATGGTCACTGGCGAATGGTCAGGCACCATGTGTCTTACTGAAGCGCATGCGGGTTCTGACTTGGGTATTATCCGTACCAAAGCTGAGCCTAAAGAAGATGGTAGCTATAGCATCACGGGTCAAAAGATTTTTATCTCTGCAGGTGAGCATGACCTAACTGATAACATTATCCACATTGTTTTGGCTCGTCTACCAGGCGCACCTGCTGGCACCAAAGGTATCTCATTGTTTATTGTCCCAAAAATGACGGTCAACGCAGATGGTAGCGTTGGCGAAAGCAACAATGTCGTTTGTGGCTCTATCGAACACAAAATGGGTATCAAAGCTTCTGCAACTTGTGTCATGAACTTCGATGGCGCAACGGGTTACTTGATTGGACCTGAAAACCGTGGCCTACAGTGTATGTTCACCTTTATGAACGTGGCACGTATCGGTACTGCTGTGCAAGGTTTGACTGCAGCAGAGTATGCGTTCCAAGGTTCATTGACTTATGCAAAAGACCGCTTAGCGATGCGTTCACTATCAGGTACGAAAGCACCAGAGAAAGCGGCTGACCCTATCATCGTACATCCAGCGGTTCGTAACATGCTATTGACTGAAAAAGCCTTTGCTGAAGGTGGTCGTGCGCTAGTGTATTATCTCTCACACTTTGCAGATACCGTCGCAAAAGGCGAAGGCAAAGAGTTGAAGTTTGCTGACCAAATGTTGTCACTACTGACACCAATTGCTAAAGCGTTCTTGACTGAAACAGGTCTGGAAGCTGCCAACCATGGTATTCAGGTTTATGGTGGTCATGGTTTCGTTAGTGAATGGGGTATGGAGCAGAACGTACGTGATACGCGCATTTCTTGCTTATACGAAGGTACCACAGAGATTCAAGCACTTGACTTGTTAGGCCGTAAAGTCCTAGGTTCACAAGGTAAGCTACTTGCGAACTTTGTAAACGTTATCCAAGAATTCTGTGAAGAAAACAAAGAAAATGACGAGATGGGTCAGTTCATTCGCCCACTTGCCAAGCATCTTAAAGAATGGGGCGATTTGACTGCACGCATCGGCATGCAAGCAACTGAAACGCCAGACGCTGTCGGCGGCGCTGCAGTAGACTATATGTATTTCAGTGGTTATGTCACCCTAGCCTACTTATGGGCACGTATGGCACTGGTTGCTCAGACTGCTATCGCAAACGGTACTGGCGAAAAAGCATTCTATGACGCTAAAGTTAAAACGGCTCAGTTCTACTTTGCTAAGCTATTGCCACGTACTACTACGCACGTACAGCGTATCAGCACTGGTGTAGAGCCATACATGAGCATGGACGTTGATCAGTTTGCCTTTTAATTAAAGCGCTAAACTTTGCAATCGTGTAATCCTGAGCGGCAACATACTTCGGTGTGTTGCCGCTTTGTTTTGCGTATGCTTATGACGACTATCGACATAGTTTTAACAGTAGCAACTATCTATAAGCACCGACCTATCTACCTTCTCACATTATAGTTGTCAGTGAGGTGTCTATAAGCACTTCAATAGCCGCTGCTAACTTTTGGTGTACGCACAATTCACGAAGAAATACACTCGCTCACAAGCTTATTTGTTAAACTTTGATTATTAATCGCTAAGGTTATACCAAGAGAACAGTTGATAATCTTAACAACTTCAATTTTAATTATTTGAACCAAAGGAATGTTTATGGCTGTTTATAATGCCCCTCTTAATGACATGCGCTTTATCTTAAATGACGTATTCAAAGCGCCAGAGTTTTGGCAAAACAACGAAAACTTGGCTCATGTCGACATGGAAACTGTCGATATGATTTTAGAAGAAATGGGAAAACTGTCAAAAAACATTCTACTTCCTATTAACCGTAGCGGTGATGAAGAAGGCGCAACTTTCGAAGGTGATGGCATCGTCACGACTCCAACAGGATTCAAAGAAGCCTACAAGCAATATGCTGAATCAGGCTGGGTTGGCTTAAGCGGTAATGCTGAATACGGCGGTCAGGGCTTCCCTAAAATGGTTACCATGCTCACCGAAGAGATGGTTTTCACTGCCAACCAATCATTTGCCCTATATCCAAACCTAACAGTCGGTGCGACGCTTTGTTTAAATGCAGCTGGCTCTGAAGAGCAAAAGCAAACTTATCTAGAAAAAATGTACAACGGCGAATGGGCGGGTACTATGTGCTTGACAGAGCCGCATGCTGGTACTGATTTGGGTATTATCAAAACCAAAGCTGTGCCTAATGATGATGGTAGCTATGATATCTCTGGTACCAAAATCTTTATCACTGGTGGTGAGCATGACCTTACTGACAACATCATTCATTTGGTATTGGCAAAAACACCAAATGCACCAGAAGGCTCAAAAGGTATCTCGCTATTTGTCGTACCAAAATTCTTGGTCAATGCAGATGGTAGCTTAGGCGAGCGCAATACGTTAGCGGTAGGCTCTATCGAACACAAAATGGGTATCAAAGCCTCTGCGACTTGTGTCATGAACTTTGATAACGCCAAAGGCTGGATGGTTGGCGCGGAAAATACTGGTCTATCATCTATGTTCATCATGATGAACTACGAGCGTGTCACTATGGGCTTGCAAGGCCTTGGTGGTTCTGAGCTTGCCTATCAAAATGCAGCGTTATATGCCAATGACCGCGGTCAAGGCCGTAGCGATACCCAGCTACAAAGCCCAGAAAAACCTGCTGATGCTATTATTCATCATGCTGATGTCCGCCGTATGCTATTGAACGCCAAAGTAAACACTGAAGCATCGCGCTGTTTTGCGATGTACGTTGCCAAAAACCTTGATGAAGAGAAGTTTAGTACCGATCCTGAGTCAGCCAAAGCAGCTGCAGCTCGTGTTGCCCTACTGACACCAGTTGCTAAAGCGTTCCTGACTGATAAAGCACTGGAAGCCACTGTTGATTGTCAGCAAGTCTTTGGTGGTCATGGCTATATCCGCGAATGGGGTATGGAGCAGATCGTTCGTGATACCCGTATTGCGCAGATTTATGAAGGTACCAACGGTATTCAAGCGCTTGACTTACTAGGTCGTAAGGTTGCTCGTAACAACGGCAAGTACGTCACTCATTTCTTGGGTGAGATTCGTGACTTTGTTAGCAACATGCAAGCAGATCACGCTATCAAACAAGCTACGTTAAATGCAGCAGATACCATTGAAGAGTTAACCACCACTGTGCTTAACAACATCGGTGAACGCAAAAACGAAATCAATGGCTGTGCGGTTGACTACATGCATGCGTTTGGCTACCTTGCTTACTCATACATGTTTGCGTTGATGGTAGAAGCCGCTAATGGAAAAGAAGGCGAGTTTTATACCAATAAAGCCAAGCTTGCTGACTATTTCGTTGGCCGTGTCCTACCGCGTATCGATGCTCATGCAAAAATGGTCAAAGCCGGTAGTGATCCAATGATGAACTTTGATCTTGATTACTTTGATGTACCTGCTAGCTAATCGGTCGCGATTGGCACATTAAAATATATAAAAAAGGGACAGCTAGGTGACTGTCCCTTTTTTTGCCCAAACCATTTGGTCTGTGTTATAGGTCTATGCTATGGAAATCTATGGATATCAAGATATTCGTGAGTAATTTGACGCCGTTTGATAGTATTTAGCCATTTTAGTCCATTTAGGTGACTGTCGATTGTATTAAGGACACGCCCTAGTGAGACCCGATTGCGCAAAGGCGCAAATCTCTATATTAATGGCAAAAACATAGGTATCACGCGCGCGTTTTATCGCCTCAAAGCTACGTAGGTCTGTTTTTTGATCGGTCTCAACGAAAGTGCGCAGCCCGACGGTACTTTTTTTATAGCCATCTCAATCACTCTTGAGGCACGCGCGTACACATCTGCTTCCGTGAACGCCTCTTTCGCTTTTCCCGTCTCCTCTACCGCTTCTTCTAAGTTTCCTTGTTCTATAGTACAGCGATCTAAAATACAGGCTTTATCCAGATGAGTATGACTGTCATAAAAGCCGCCACAGACAAAGTTACCTTGAGCATCGTAACTCGCGGCTGATGGATTTACTGACTGTCTTGGCTGTTAGCATTATCGTCAGCTATATCCTCAATACGAGCAATATGCTGGTCTGTTATTAAGATATTTACAAGGGTTTTATGAGTCGCTAATCGGGCGTTTTTTATGATTAAGTCAGTCATTATGAGTTATTCCATTAGATGATATTGGATTAAAAATAGTGCAGGCCAAACAGCTTTTCTCGAATATTACGACCAGCCTACCACGCTAACAAAGAACAAAAAGCTCAATAATTATTGATTGCTTCTTTAAGCGGTAGCTATATAGCGATGACTGGTTGGTTATAGTGATGCTAAGAG